>Ga0209013_10000026_pt1 | contig 98266 bp, 89 predicted proteins | sample Cruoilmetagenom2_FD_187291 | JGI IMG/M metagenome (GOLD analysis project Ga0209013, IMG submission 187291) | Oil polluted marine microbial communities from Coal Oil Point, Santa Barbara, California, USA - Sample 2 (SPAdes) (version 2) | ecosystem: Environmental > Aquatic > Marine > Oil seeps ... | reverse complement strand
ACAAAACGCTTCATGTCTAACCCCACTAAAATGATAACGGAATTATATCGAGATTTACGTTTTCACACAGGCTGGGCCAGGAGCAGTCGTTCTGGATCAACCGTAGAAAAACCAGCCCAGCATGAACAGAAAAATTGCCGGAAAGGTACCACGCGCTGAAATATCAACCTTTTGCGCCAGCGAATCATGGTCTTTACCGGCCAGAAAGGAGGTAAAGATGACCGTAATCAACGCCATAAATACCAGCAGCGTACTACCAACGGTAAAGTAGTCCAGACGCGTCATATAGGGAAGCCGAGGCAATAAGCTTGCAAGCACGAAGCGATGGGCAATCAGTGTCAGTATGGAACTGGTTGCCACACCTATCCTGACACCAACATTTTCTCTTCCAACCCAGAAAGCCGCCCACGACATCACGACAACTACCGCGAGCGGCAAGATAACCTGCCAGATATAGTATGTAATGTAACGCTCAGCCTTAAAGCGGAATGCAAAACCCGCCGAACGAATTCCTTCGATAGGTGTATATGGTAAGACCAGCGCCTCGTGGTTCACAACCTTCCAGTCAGGCAGGGAAAGGTCATCCGCGATCGATCCACCGGGAATATTTCTAAGCAAGGCTGGTAAAAATTCCAGTTCATCGTCCGTATAACCTGCCGCAACAAAGTGAATAGTGAAGCTGTGCGTATCCCTGGGGAACTGGGTCAGATCCAGGGGTTGTGACAGGTTCCCCGTGTAGCGCTGACGGTAGTTAACAGTACCGTCAGGATCGACCTGGACAATATCCGGTAGTGACTTTGTCAGACGGCCCTGCTGATTGGTGATCACAATCCGGGGATTCCAGATTTCCTCTAGACGGACCTGGCGAGTTGAACCGTCTGGATTCGCAAGTCGCTTATCTTTCCAGCGCAAGTGAATATAAAAATTTGAGGTAAAACTCTGGTTGGCATCGTCAATGTCATCGACATCGATCACGAACACAAGGAAGTGGACTTTTGTCGGGCTGCCCAATTCATCGGGGCGCATGGCCGTAAGTTCTGCTTTTTCCACAGCTACCTCTGCCGCTTTTTCCACGACCATATCTGTGGCTTTCTCTACAGCTTCTTCTACAGCTTCTTCTACAGCCTTCTCTTTGGCCATGTCTGCAGCGGACAGGGTGGCTGGGAAAACACAAGCACCAACACAAATAACCGTGCCTATGACAACCCTTTTAAAAAGCCTGTATAGCCTCGTTCTTTGTATTCCGACAGTCATGCGGCGTTTCCTTACTGTGTCATCATGCTTATCTGGTTAGCCTTGGAATGCGCCTTAATTATACTCTTAATATGCACTTATATAATGATAAGCATTTTGTCGGTGTCTTAGGAGGTTTTACCTCGCGTACCTCTGATCCATCGGGGTTAGCATGTTCATGAAACATCATTGAGGCTGGATGGCTGCTTTGGGTCGGCAACAGACCTCCATATCGGCTGATTGAAGGCCCGCAAACGGCCACAAGCGGGCATTAATCACACCAGATAATCAAGGCAATAAAAAACCCGCCGAAGCGGGTTAAGTTGGAGCTATGCAGATTTCTTCTTTCTTCGGGCAAATCCCAAACCAGCAAGGCCGATACCGAATAGTGCAAGGGTGGTCGGCTCGGGGACTACAACAACTTCACAATCTTGCCCATTGTCGGTTATTGGGCACTCTGGGGGCAAGAAAGTACCTGTAGCCCTGCGAATCCATTCCTCACCGCCATTGTCATAGTTATTCTGGGTTGTGGTAAATGTAAAAAGATCACTCGATGTAAATCCAGCGAACAGGGATGAAGGTATATACAATGCCATATCTCCACCGTTCTGCAGTGGAGTGTTTGTAAAGTCTGTAGTGTCAGTATTTAAGTCAATGGTGTCTGAGAGTGTCCAAATATTGGTGCTCCCGATGTCAATGCTAATGCTAGTAATTTGTAAATTCTCATTAAATTTTGTTTCCTGCTGGTCGAGAACGAACACGAAATAACCAATGTCGAAGGGGACACTATACAGAGCAGTTGGATCACTAGTAGCCCCTGCTTGATTGGCTTGTTGTCGTCCTTGATCCCCATTCTGACGAGTTCCGTTTTCAACGTCGGCATGTGGCACCACACGGCCCCGTCGAGATAGCCGATGGCTGCCCCGGCGAGCGCGCCCTTCTTCCCCTCGATCCACCTGCCTTCTTCGTTCCTCATCCCTGCCATCATGTCCTCAAGGGCCGCGATGATTTCGTCGCTGACGGAGTCCTTGAAGCGGTCATCCTCTGTGACCAGATGCAGCATCACCGCCCCGATCATGTCCTTCCACCGCTGCACCTTGCCCTCACCATCGGGGAACTTCGGCATCACCATTCTGTAGTCCATCATCAGGTCCGTCCACTTGTTCCTGTCACGAAAGGCGCGTGCCTTGCCGATGACCCGGGTGTAGTCGTCGCGGTCGTGGATAAATTCGATTTCGTAAAGCGAGTTTTCTTTGCTCAGCTTCCATATCCCCAGCACCTCCCAGCCAACCATGTCGCTGAAATCCAGCCGTACCTGCTCCCGCGTATCATCCGTGGCTGTCGTGACCACGCTCATGTTGCGCAGCCGCGTCTCAGCTTCGACTATTTTATTTTTCTCAATCGCCAGCGGGGCATCCTCCAGTGCCTTCAATGCCGTAGCGGCGAACTTGGTGTCGTTTTTGCCGAGTCGCTGCAGGTACATATCCTCTTTGTTGTGTTCCCGCTTCGCCAGCATCCAGTTGACCAGCACCTGCGGATCATCAACCTTGCCTTCCGAAAGGATCAGACATAATGCGATGTCGGCCTCGGAGTCCAGCTTCGACCCTGTGGCATGTATCCGGCTGCAATCCTTATAACGTCCGTCCCATATCGCAGCGAAGTCCGTGTCGGCGTCGTACCATGTCTCGTACTCACCATCGCGTATCTTCTTGACGGCCTTCTTGTCGTACACCGAGACGAACCCGTCGCCCTGCTGGGCAGCGGGGTGTTCTTTCGCCGGGGCTTTGCTGCCCACTACCGAGTCGATCAGTTTCTGCACGGAGTCATCGGTAACTGTCCGCAGCTTCTTCCTGCCATCGAACACGTTGCCTGTCACGGTGACATACTTCTCGTCGTTGTAAATTTCGACCCAATTTTTATTTGTGTGGACCCGTCTCACGCTGGCGTTGACCCACACGTGCAACCCATCGCCGGAAGGGCCGAACTCGGTGTAAGAATCCAGCCCCTTCACGATGTCAGCGACGTTGTCATCAACGATCTTCCCGCCCTCGACACAATGGTCGAAGTCGAAGCAAACAATGCTGTCCTTCGTTCTGAGGCCGAACCCGATGCCGTCGATGATTGGCACGGTGTCTGCACACTCGACAGCAGCGTCGAACTCGGCCCAGTGATCCGGGTCGGTTGGGTCGCAGGGGAATCGTGGGGCCGCAACCGAGCGCGGTGCTTTGGGGTTTTTCGTCAGCGAGTAGGCCAGCCAGTTGGGCATGTCCTGCATCGGCTGGGGCACGTTCTCTGGATAAAACGAAGGTGTGGTATTATCTGGTTCAGGTTCCATTGCGGGAATCTCCTCTAAGTTATTTACAGCCCCGGACTCCTCATCCGGGGTTTTTTATTGGTTAGTACAAGTGGATGTCAGACCACGGCATACGGTTTCCTCTACTTGTGCGTCGAAGTCGTTGTTGTTCATGCTGCCTCCTCGAACGCCTTTGGGATCATGCCGAGTACGCCCTTCATGCGCGTAAAGTATGCGCGTGCGTCTTTGGTGCTGCGGTAAGGTTGGCAGCCGTCGTTGTACAGCCAGCATGAATTGTCACCCGTGCGGTGCGCCCAGCGCAGGTTCAGCCTGTCGTCGGGGATTGCCAGTGGTCGATACTTGTCGTAATCAACGCGCACGGCGTCGGCTATGCCGAGCGGCTTGTAGAATCGGTTTAGCGGCAACCACAGTTCATCGTCGAGTCGACGGAAACAGTACGGCGCGGTGATGCGCATCACGAGTGTCAGGCTTGGCGGTATCCGCCTGTTCCCAATAGCCAGCATGAGCGGGTACAGGCTCGTGGCGATCTGCTGATAACCAATAGGGTCATCAGCCTCGTAAGTAACTGCCTGATAATAGACATCGCCGTACAAGTCGATGACATCATGCGTGAGGCGCAGCAGTTGTGTGTCGTCCATCACACCACCCCCTGCGCACTTGCGCTGGGCACGAAATAGTTAGAACCATGTGCCACATGGACCTCGGTGCCGACATCGTCGGCAAGCTGTTTGAGTGTTATCATTGTTCATGCCCTCCACAGGCAATAGCTGTAAGGAATCGCCCGGCATGCACGCTGGGCGTTTTCATTTGTGGGTTTCATTACGCCGCCACTCCCTGACCATCGCGCATTGCCGTATCACGAATGAGCTGCTCGTCATAAGCATCGAGCACTTCTTCGCGCCACGTGTCGTAGCCGTTGATCTTTTCAGGGGTAGGGAACTTGCCTGCCTTGATCCATCTCCAGATGCTGACGGGGTGGACACCATAGCGGGCAGCTACGTCGCGCTTGCGGTAGCGACGTTTACCGTGTGGGACGATTGGTTGGGTACTCATCTTGAAATCTCCTATTGCGTTTTCTTGCATAGGAGATTATTCGGAACGGAGGGGCGTTTCCCGCGCTTTAATAGCTCTTATTTTTTGTGACTTTTTACCCGAAGCCAGTCATTGAGAATCATATCGTCGGTAACCTTGTCGGGTTCTACCTGGTCGAAGACATCGCGCACGAAGTGGAACAGTGGGCCGTGCGGCTCACGTCTCGACATGCTGGCGGGTTTACGGAAGATATCTGACAACTCCATAATGAATGTCTGCCGATTGGCTTTTGGTGGCCTGCCTTTGGATACATTGGGTGCCTCCTTCAGCTTGACCGCATTGGACAGCTTGAGCTGGATGACGGCATCAACGTCATAGTTTTCGTCGGCTTCCTCACAGGTTTCTATCAGTTTATCGGCAAGACGGTCGATGCGTTCATACTTTTTACGTTTTTCGGCGATACCGGGTATCAGCTTGTTTGCCTGGTACCAGTTGATGATGAGCTGCAGTTCTTTCTCATCGACACTATGGCCCTTCGCTATCAGGCTGACATCGTATTTTTTATATTCACTAACTGGCATCAGCCAATCTCCTTACGTTCTCGCGTTCAGTAACAATCAAGTCGACATAGTCTCCCCACTTCTCAAGGGCATCACGTCGCTGGGTCAGCAGCTGGTTCTTGTTGTACGTTGCCTCGATGCGCCCGAGACTGTGATTCAAACACTTCTCTGCGATGTGCGGTTCCACATTCAGGTCATCGAGGTTGCTGCGCAGCGTCCGTCTCAGGTCATGCGGTGATGCCTTCTCTATCGTCAGGACATGCTCGCCGTCGACTTTGACATCGAACAGTCGGGACATGGCCCGGTTCAATACCTTGTCAGTGACAGGTCCATCCTTGCCGGGCAGGACCCATGCACTGTCGCCTGCGTAGTCTTTTAATAGCTTGAACTGCTTAACGAGGTACGAGGACAGGGGAACGGTCCACTCGGTTGTCTTGCTGTTCTCCTCGGGGATGAACCATGTCTTCGGACCGAGCGCGCCCGACGACTTCGACGTGAAGTTGATGTGCTCCCACTTGGCAAGGCGCAGCTCACCTGATCGAACACCGGACAACAGCAGTACTTTGAGTGCTACACGTACCGGGTCAGACATCATCGGTGCGATGTCGATAGCTGACCAGAAGGCACGGATGTCCTCGGCACTCAGCACACGCTTACCAACGGATGTCTTGGCACCGAAGTCTTTGGCTGACAGGGCATAGGCGGGTGACTGCTCGATGTAGCCGCGTGCGACTGCGAACTTGAACAACTGCTTGAGCAGTGACGTGACCGACTCGGCACGGGACAGATAACCCTTCTTGACCACCGTCTGTGTCACGCTGCCAACAGCAACGGGGGTGATGATGCTCAGCTTATGTTTGCCGATGCCGGGGATAATGTACTTGTCCAGCATCATGCGTGCCTGCTTGGCGCCAGCCTCTGATCGACTGGCGGCAATGCGGTCGGTGTAGAACACCTCGCATAACGCAGCGACTGTGGTCGGCACATTGACTGCATCATTGAACAGCAGCCCGGCCTTGTGCTGGCCCTTCATGCGTTCCAGGTTCTTGCGGGCATCAGCCAGTCCCATGTCGGGATAGCTGCCGAGAGACACGACGTGCCGCTTCCCTGCAGACCGGGCATACCATACGTAGTTGATCTTGCCTGTGGGCAGGACACGGATGCGCAGGCCGGGACATCCGCTGTCTGCGACCTCGTAGCGGGCTGCTTTGGGTTTCAGGTTCTTGAGCTGGGTAGCCGTGTGAATCGGCTTTGATGTAGAATTGCGCGCTGCCATGATTGATACCTCGTATATCGGTTGTGGAAGGGGCCAGCGAGTGTTCACGCACTTCTGGTCCCGCTTTAACGACCATTACCACAGATGGGTAAGTGGTCGTTGCGAGTCACCTGATATTGCCGGGTGACTCTTTCAGGTGACTTTTATACCTGAATATAGATGATAACCGATGCAATAGGTTGTCGCAATGGTAGTGGTCAAGTTAGCAGCCAGCCCAGTAACCACGGTGGTTACACGATAGGTGAAGTAGTCAGGTGACTAAGGTTGCAATACCGCTGGAGAAAATTGACATGGTAGTGGTCGGCGGTTCAATCCCGCCCGCGCCTACCAGTACATTTGGGGGTTCACCCCGGTTCATGCGGCCTTTAGTAGGGGCCGCCACTGATGAGAGGACACAAAATGCCAGTTATTACCCTTCCTGATGGATCGACTCGATCCTTCGACGCTCCCATTACTGTAATGCAGGTCGCCGAAGACATCGGTCCCGGACTTGCCAAGGCCACGCTCGCGGGCCGTGTCAATGGAACGCTCGTCGATGCCAGCTTTGTGATGGATGATGACAGCGAGGTGGCCATTGTCACTTCGCGTGACGAGGATGCCCTGGAACTTGTTCGCCACGACGCAGCACATGTCATGGCACAGGCTGTTCAAGAATTGTATCCCGGCACTCAGGTAACGATAGGGCCTGCTATCGAAGACGGCTTCTATTACGATTTCGCAAGGCCCGAGTCATTCACACCGGATGATCTGAACAAGATCGAACAGCGCATGCATGAAATCGTTAAGCGCGATTTACCGATTGTGCGTGAAGTGCTGGGCCGGGAAGAGGCTAAAAGGGTTTTCGCTGACATCGGCGAAGACTACAAGGTTGAGATCATCGAAGACATAATTCCCGAAGGTGAGGAAGTCTCCATTTATCGTCAGGGCGACTGGTTCGATGTCTGCCGTGGACCACATCTGCCAAGCACCAGCAAGCTGGGCAAAGCTTTTAAACTGATGAAAATTGCCGGCGCGTACTGGCGCGGCGATTCGCGCAACGAAATGCTACAGCGCATCTACGGCACCGCCTGGACCGACAAGAAAGAATTGAAGGCCTACCTGCATCGCCTGGAAGAGGCGGAGAAGCGCGATCATCGCAAGCTGGCGCGGAAGATGGACCTGTTTCATCTACAGGATGAAGCGCCGGGTATGGTGTTCTGGCACGACAAGGGCTGGCGCGTTTATCAGGTCGTCGAGAACTACATACGCGATCAGCTGCGTGAACACGGTTACCAGGAAGTGCATACCCCGCCCGTCATCGACCGTTCGTTGTGGGAAAAATCCGGCCATTGGGACAAGTTCCAGGACGACATGTTTACCACTTCGTCGGAAAGCCGTGAGTACGCGATCAAGCCGATGAATTGCCCGGCGCACATCCAGATATATAACCAGGGGCTGAAAAGCTACCGTGATCTGCCGCTGCGGCTGGCTGAGTTCGGGTCCTGCCTGCGCAATGAGCCATCCGGCACCCTGCACGGCATCATGCGCTTGCGTAACTTTGTACAGGACGATGCACACATCTTCTGCGCTGAAGATCAGGTGCAAACAGAGGTGTCAGACTTTATTGACCTGCTATTTGAGGTTTACCGGGATTTCGGCTTTAACGATGTCATCATCAAGCTTTCTACGCGCCCGGAAAAACGTGTCGGGTCCGATGAAGTCTGGGACAAGTCCGAAAAGGCACTCGAACAGGCACTTGATGCAAAGTCTCTGGGCTGGGATCTGCAGCCGGGTGAGGGTGCATTTTATGGCCCCAAGATTGAGTTTTCGCTGAAAGACAGCATCGGACGCGTCTGGCAGTGTGGCACAATTCAGGTCGATTTCTCCATGCCAGAACGCCTCGGAGCACACTATATTGATCCAAACGGTGACAAGCAGGTGCCGGTCATGCTGCACCGTGCCATCCTGGGCTCATTGGAACGATTTATCGGTATTCTGATTGAAGATTACGCGGGAATACTGCCGTTGTGGCTGGCTCCTGTGCAGGCCGTCGTCATGAATATTACGGATGATCAGTCCGAATATGCTGAAAATGTGTCAAAAACCTTGAATAAACAGGGCTTCAGAGTCGATTCAGACTTGAGAAATGAGAAGATCGGCTTTAAAATCCGCGAGCACACAATTCAGCGTATTCCATACCTTCTCGTGGTAGGTGACCGTGAGATGGAAGGCGACGCTGTTTCTGTTCGTACGCAAAAGGGTGAAGACCTGGGTTCCATGAAGATCGATGAGTTCATCGAACACATGAAAAACGAGGTCATCGCCATGAGTAAAACTGTTTCGGAGGAATAGACAATCGCTGGTGAAAAGCAGTATCGCTTGAATTCTCAAATACGAGTACCCGAGGTTCGCCTCATTGGTAAAGACGGTGAGCAAGTAGGCATTCTGGCAACAGATGAGGCCAGAGAGAGAGCAGATGACGTTGGACTGGATCTGGTAGAGATCTCACCCAATGCCCAGCCTCCAGTATGTCGCCTGATGGACTACGGCAAGTTCAAGTACGAAGACAGCAAGCGCAAGCAGGCAGCGAAGAAGAAACAGAAGGTAATTACCGTCAAGGAAATCAAGTTCCGGCCGGGCACTGACATCGGTGACTATACGGTCAAGCTGAGCAAACTGACTGCTTTCCTTGAAAACGGTGACAAGATTAAAGCAACGATGCGTTTCAGAGGGCGTGAAATGGCCCACCAGGAACTGGGCATGAATCTGCTCAAACGCGTGGAAGCGGATTTGTCGGAATTGGCTGTTGTAGAGCAGTACCCGAGAATGGAAGGGCGCCAGATGGTTATGGTCATGGCACCCAGGAAGGCTGGCTGAGTACAGCTGACAGATTACAGAACATTATTAAGAGATCGGAGCATATTATGCCGAAAATGAAAACCAACCGGGGCGCAGCGAAACGCTTCAAGAAAACTGCCAGTGGCGGGTTCAAGCGTTCGCAGAGCCATCGTCGTCATATACTGACGAAGAAATCGACCAAGCGTAAGCGTCATCTGCGCGGTGTTGCCACCATCGACAAGGCCGATGTGGCATCCGTTAAACAGATGCTGCCGTTCAGTTAAGAGGGAATAAAACATGCCACGCGTAAAACGCGGTGTAACCGCACATGCAAGACACAAGAAGGTACTCGGCCGAGCCAAAGGCTACCGCGGTGCACGTAAGAATGTATTCAGAGTTGCCAATCAGGCTGTCGCCAAGGCAGGCCAGTATGCCTACCGAGACCGCCGTCAGCGCAAGCGCCAGTTCCGTGCCCTGTGGATCGCTCGCATCAATGCTGCAGCGCGTCTGAATGGAATGAGCTACAGTCGCTTCATGAACGGCCTTTCACGTGCCGACATCGACCTGGACCGCAAGGTACTGGCTGATATCGCAGTACACGACAGCGATGGATTTACCGCCCTCGCGGAAAAGGCCAAGACTGCACTCTCTGCCTGATTGAATTAAGCGATGGGCCCATGGGTCCATGATTGATCTGGAGGGAAAGGCATGGCCTTTCCCTCTTTTTTTGTTCACAGACTTCTAGAAAATGACTGAATCAGAAGAGCAAATCCGTCGCGAATTACAGGAAATAGTTGATCAGGCCACACAGGAAGTGGTCGGTTCTGATGACCTGAGGCAACTTGATGAGGTACGCGTTCGCTATCTTGGCAAGAAGGGATCTTTGACCCTGCAGTTGAAGCGCATCGGCAGTCTTCCTGTTGAGCTAAAGGCTGGTTTTGGCAAATGGGTCAATCTCGCAAAAGCTGAAGTTCAACAGCACTTATCGCAGCACAAGGACCAGCTTGAGCAGGCACAACTGGATCAGAAACTCGCAGAAGAAAGTATTGACGTCAGTCTGCCGGGGCGCCACGTCAGCGGTGGTACTACCCACCCTGTCACACGTACTCTGCAGCGTCTCGAAGACATCTTCGCCACCATGGGCTTTGCCGTTGCCGATGGCCCCGAGATCGAAGACGATTTCCACAACTTCGAAGCACTGAACATCCCACCCAGCCACCCTGCACGCGCAATGCACGATACCTTCTATCTGGGCAGCAACCAGATGCTGCGCACCCACACCTCACCGGTGCAGGTGCGCTATATGCAGAACAATGAACCGCCACTGCGCATTATTGCACCGGGGCGCGTCTATCGCTGCGATTCCGACGTCACCCATACACCGATGTTCCACCAGGTAGAAGGTCTGCTGGTGGATAAGAATGTCAGTTTTGCCGATCTGAAAGGCGTTTTATCTGAATTTCTCAAGGTGTACTTCGAGAAGGATCTTGGCGTGAAATTCCGACCGTCTTTTTTCCCGTTCACCGAACCCTCCGCGGAAGTAGATATCAGTTGTGTTATGTGTGGTGGTTCCGGCTGCCGTGTTTGTTCCCACACAGGCTGGCTGGAGATCCTGGGTTGCGGCATGGTTCACCCGGAAGTATTCCGCCAGGTGGGCATCGACAGCGAGGAATATACCGGATTTGCTTTTGGTTTGGGAGTAGAGAGGCTGGCAATGTTGCGCTATGGAGTCAATGACTTACGACTGTTTTTTGAGAATGATTTGAGCTTTTTGAGGCAGTTTTAACGTGGGTATTGAAACATGTTAGTTAGCGAATCCTGGTTGCGAGAATGGGTCTCACCGAAGCTCAGTACTGAGGATCTGGCCGATACCCTGACGCTGGCGGGTCTGGAAGTGGGTAGTATCGACCCGGCAGGCCTGTTGGATGAAAAGATAGTCGCCGCCAAAATCCTGAGCATAGAACCGCATCCTGACGCGGATCGTTTGAATGTCTGCAAGGTTGACGTTGGTCGCAAGCAGTCGCTGAGCATCGTTTGCGGAGCGTCTAATGCCAGGGCTGGCCTGTACACCTTGGCTGCACTGCTCGGTGCTACGTTACCGGGTGATTTCAAGATCGAAAAACGCCCAGTGCGAGGTGTTACATCACACGGTATGTTGTGCTCGGCATCTGAGCTGGGGCTGGAAGAAAGTTCTGACGGCATCATCGAACTTGAGGGTCGCCCGGTATCCGGTATAACCGCAGTTGAGCATCTGCAGCTCGATGACAAAATCATCGATCTAGAGTTGACGCCTAACCGCGGCGATTGCCTGAGCATGCGCGGAGTAGCGCGCGAAGTGGCTGCACTGACTGCCGCGAAACTCAAGACACCGGTTAAATTTGTCGATGTCGAACCACAGCATAGAAGCAAACTGCCAGTCAGTCTTGAAGCGACCGATGCCTGTCCTCGTTATCTAGGGCGCATTATCAAGAATGTTGATGTCAAGGCCGAGACGCCGTTGTGGATGCGCGAGCGTCTGCGTCGTGCGGGTGTACGTAGCCTTGGACCCTGTGTAGACGTCACCAACTACGTGATGATCGAGCTGGGTCAGCCGATGCATGCGTTTGATCTAGACAGGCTGAATAAGGGCATCATTGTGCGCTATGCCAATGGGCGAGAAAAGATCGAACTGCTGGATGGTACGGCAGTCAAGCCAAAGAAGACCGATTTGCTGATCGCCGATCACAGTGGTCCGCTGGCTCTAGCAGGTGTCATGGGTGGGGTGGCCTCAGCTGTCACAGATGACACGAAGGATATCCTGCTTGAGTCTGCCTTTTTTACACCAGAAGTCATCGCAATCACTTCTCGTGACCGCGGCATACGCTCAGATTCCTCGCACCGTTTTGAGCGAGGTGTTGATTTTGAATTGCAGCGGGTAGCCATCGAACGTGCAAGCGAATTATTAATACAGATAGCAGGTGGCTCGCCTGGCCCCGTGATAGAGAAGGCGGCAGTAAAGGCGATGCCTGTCAGAATCCCTGTGACGTTGCGCAGCAGTTATCTCAGCCGCTTGCTTGGTGTCAGCATCCCGTCTGCAAAGATAAGCAGCAGCCTCAAGCGTCTGGGCATGCAGGTGACGGGAAAGGCAGAAAGTTTCACTGTCACACCACCCAGCTACCGCTTTGATATCGGCCTGGAAGCTGATCTGATAGAAGAGGTTGCCCGCTTGACGGGCTTCGACCAGATCCCTGAAGTCCCCCCTGTTGTGCGTATGCAGATCTCGGCAGGAGAAGAAGAAAGCCTGCCTGTACGTAAACTGGAACAAGTGCTTGTGGATCGCGGTTTTAATGAAGTGGTGACCTACAGTTTTATCGATCGTGAAATGCATGATCTGCTCTCGCCGCATCATGAGCCGCTGGAACTGATAAACCCCATCTCGGCAGAGATGTCGATTATGCGCGCCACGCTGTGGTCGGGCCTGCTCACGTCTGTTCAGTACAACTTTAATCGCCAGGTAAGAAATCTTCGCCTGTTTGAATCGGGGCGCACTTTTGTTCGTAAGGGACGCAAGATAGTTCAGGATACCTATATCGGAGGGCTGATCACTGGCAATGTTGAGGAGCGGCACTGGCAGACATCTGCCCGGGAAGTCGACTTTTATGACATAAAGGGGCATATCGAGGCCTTGCTGACTCTTACTGGCCGTTCTGATGATTTCAGTTTCGAAGCAGATACACACACCACCCTGCATCCGGGCCAGTCTGCTCTTATCCGTGATGGGGCAGAGCCAGTAGGTATGATTGGACGTCTTCATCCGGCTATCGAGAATAAGCTGGATCTCGATCAGGCAGTCTATTTATTTGAAATTGAGATGTCGGCACTGCAAAAAGCAGCGCTACCGGTGTTTAAACCGGTTTCCCGTTTCCCTGCAATACAACGGGACATTGCCCTGATTATTGATCAGGATATTGCGGCTTCAGACGTGTTCAAGCAGATTATTAAAAGTGCAGGCAGTTTGCTCGTAAACCTAGAGTTGTTTGATCAATATCATGGCGAACATATTGATTTTGGTAAAAAAAGTCTCGCTTACACCTTGACCTTGCAGCATTCTTCGCGCACTCTTAGAGACGAAGAGGTTGAGAATGTGATGAACCGGGTTCTCGAGCAGCTAAAAGAAGGCCTGGGCGCACAATTAAGATAGTGGGTAGAGGATGACATTAACCAAAGCCGATCTGGCAGAAAGACTGTATGACGAACTGGGGCTGAACAAGCGTGAGTCCAAGGAGTTCGTTGAACTGTTTTTCGAAAAGATTCGTAAGGCACTGGAGAATGGTGATTCAGTCAAGTTATCGGGGTTTGGCAATTTTGACCTGCGCGAGAAAAATCCGCGTCCAGGCCGTAATCCAAAGACCGGTGAAGAGATTCCGATATCCGCAAGACGCGTTGTTACATTCCGACCCAGCCAGAAACTGAAAGAGAGAGTGGAGGTATATACCGCCAAGACTCTGAGAGAAAAACTGGGGGAATAAGCTATGTTGGATCCAGCCGATAATTCGGTATTACCAGAAATCCCCGCCAAACGTTATTTTACGATTGGTGAAGTCAGTGAACTTTGCCAGGTAAAACCGCATGTACTGCGCTACTGGGAGCAGGAATTTTCTCAACTTAACCCGGTTAAGCGACGCGGCAACCGGCGCTATTATCAACGCCATGAAGTAGAACTGATTCGTCAGATCCGATCGTTGCTATACCTCGAAGGCTTCACGATCAGTGGTGCACGCAACAAGCTTGAATCTGATGGCAGCGACGCAGAAGACACAGCCGAAACTAAAAAGGTCAATGTCTCATCTGAAGTGATCGGCGGTCTGATCAATGAACTGGAAGAACTTGCAGTAATGCTCAGGGATTGAGCCTAAGTAGACTCTCTAAAAGCGCTTCACAAATCCCTTCTCAGCGAAGATAATACCCGCACATTTATTTCGACTATCAACGGGGCGTAGCGCAGCCTGGTAGCGCACCGCAATGGGGTTGCGGTGGTCGGAGGTTCAAATCCTCTCGCCCCGACCATTTATTTATTTCCTGTATTCAGCAGTGATCAGCATATTTATTTCTATGGCCGTCATCCCGGCGAATGCCGGGATCCATGAGTATGTAAAACTGGATTCCGGCCTGCGCCGGAATGACAAGATTAAGAAATAGTCAGCGCGCCCCTGCGTTCACTGACAGCATCAGCCAGCTGTTCCAGTGCTTGGACAGTGTCATCCCAGCCGATGCAGGCATCCGTAATACTGACCCCATACTGTAGAGGCTGATCCGGGATCACATCCTGTCTGCCGGCATTTAAATGACTTTCCAGCATCAGACCAATGATGTTGGTGTCACCTGCTGCGATTTGTTCAGCGACATCCTTTGCGACCACCAGCTGACGTTCGTGCTGCTTCATGCTGTTGGCGTGAGAGCAGTCCACCATCACATTGGGCACTAGTCCGTATTGTTCCAGCTTTTCGACAGCCTGGCGGATGAATTCACTTTCGTAGTTTGGCATCGAGCCGCCGCGCAGAATGATGTGGCAGTCTTCATTACCCTGGGTGGAAAAAATTGCGGAACGGCCATCCTTCGTCATTGACAGGAAATGGTGCGGCTGAGTAGCGGCGCCAACGGCATCGATGGCATTTTTCAGGCCGCCGTCTGTTGAATTTTTAAAACCAACAGGGCAGGAAAGGCCTGAGGCCAGTTCGCGATGTACCTGGCTTTCTGTTGTTCTGGCGCCTATCGCACCCCAGCTGATCAGGTCGGTTACGTATTGTGGCGTGATTAAATCAAGGAATTCTGTTGCTGTGGGGATCCCCTTGTCTGTCAGCGACAGAAGCAGGCTTCTTGCCAACCTTAGGCCGCGATTGATGTGAAAGCTGCCGTTAATGTCCGGATCGTTGATAAGGCCCTTCCATCCTACAGTCGTACGTGGCTTCTCGAAATAGACGCGCATGATGATCAGCAGTCGATCCTGGTAGAGATCAATCATTTTTTTCAGGTGCTGGGCATAGTCGTGCGCTGCCTCCGGATCATGAATGGAGCAGGGACCAACGATGACGACCAGCCGGTCATCCTTGCCATGTAATACGTTATGTACTGCGTTACGGGCATCAAATGTGGTGCGCCTGGAATTGTCTGTAGCGGGGAATTCTGCGTGCAGTTCCGTGGGTAATACAACGTTTTTAATCGACCTGATGCGCAGGTCTTCGGTTTTATAATTGCTGGTCATGGTACAGGTAGTCTGATGCCAAAGGGAAAGCGCCTAATTTTACTTGGAAACATGATGCTCAGCCACATCAATCGCGATGGGCCATCGCTCCCACGGAAAGGTGACGCCGTAACAAGCTCGGCACTCAGTCAGGACGTTGCCAGTCGCCTGATTTTCCGCCACTTTTTTGAGCGAGCATAACACCGTCTATGCGCATGAAGCGATCGACGGCTTTGCACATGTCGTAAATGGTTAATAATGTAATTTGTACTGCGGTAAGCGCCTCCATTTCAACACCCGTCTGGCCGCGTGTCTCTGTCGTTGCGGTACAGGTAATGTGAGGCTCATTGGTGTCGATTTTCAGATCAATTTCGACATGTGTCAGGGGCAGGGGGTGGCATAGCGGGATCAGATCTGCGGTGCGCTTTGCTGCCATTATGCCAGCCGTGCGCGCAATGCCGAGTACATCACCTTTTTTATGGCTTCCCTGACTGATCATCGAGAGGGTTTCCGGCTGCATGTGAATCCGGCCTTCAGCAACTGCGCGGCGACGTGTGACTGCTTTGTCGCCGACATCAACCATATGTGCTTCACCGGCGTTGTTGAAATGGGTGAGATGTGACATTTGTGGCCTGTGTTAAATGGTTTCACTATGGCGGCAGTATGTGCAACGTGGCATACTGCGCGGCGTAAAAATGACGGGACATAATGCTCTGCAGGCCCGCGAAAATTACCTACCCCCGGCACAGATGTGAGAATACTACTTAGTAACGATGACGGCTACCTGGCATCAGGTCTGAAATATCTTGACAGGGAGCTGCGAGCCTTCGCAGATGTGACTGTGGTCGCACCGGAACGTAATCACAGCGGCGCCAGCAATTCACTTACCCTGCGCCGGCCTCTGTGCATGCATCAGTCATCAGATGGATATTACTACGTAGACGGCACGCCCACCGACTGCGTCCATCTTGCCATTACTGGTTTGATGGAGCATGAACCCGACATGGTTGTCGCCGGAATCAACAGCGGTCCAAACCTGGGTGATGATGTCATCTATTCAGGCACCGTTGCCGCAGCGACAGAAGGGCGTTTCCTCGGCCTGCCGGCGATGGCCGTTTCCATGGCCAGCATGGAGCCACAGTTTTATGACACGGCAGCAAAGGTAATTGCCGATCTGTTAACACGCCTGAAGCAGAACTCGCTACCAGCAGACACCATTCTCAATATTAATGTGCCGGATATTCCTTACGAGAACCTGAAAGGTATTCAGGCAACCCGGCTCGGCAAGCGCCACAAATCGGAGCCTGTTATCCGTGATCGCTCCCCTCAAGGTGATGACATCTTCTGGGTCGGCCCTGCCGGCAAGGAGCAGGATGCAGGGCCGGGCACAGATTTTCATGCAGTCAGGAACGATTATGTGTCTGTGACACCGTTGCAGGTCGATCTGACACGCTATGACGCATTAGAAGCCGTAGCCAGCTGGCTGGAGAGCGAGATCCGATGAATCTCGATGGCATTGGCATGACGTCCATGCGCACGCGCAAGAGATTGATCGATACACTGCGTGATATGGGTGTTACGGACGAGAAGGTCCTTGCCGCGATGATGGAAACTCCCAGGCATCTGTTTATCGATGAAGGGATATCGTCGCATGCCTATGACAACAGTTCATTGCCGATTGGCTTCGGACAGACGATATCGCAACCCTATATCGTTGCCCTGATGACGCAGGTGCTCCTCAATGGCAATCGATTGAAACGCGTACTGGAAGTCGGAACAGGTTCCGGCTACCAGGCGGCTGTTTTATCTAAACTGGTAGGTGATTTATATACTATTGAAAGAATAGATCCACTCCTGAAACAAGCCAAACGGCTGCATTATCAATTAAGAATGCGCAACATACATTACAAACTGGCCAAGGGCAGGAAATTCGGCTGGGCAGATGCCGGGCCTTTTGACGGGATCATTGTAACAGCGGCGCCTGTAGTCATCCCTGACGAACTTTATGAGCAGCTGGCAGTGGGTGGTCGAATGGTCATTCCTTATGGCAAGCAGGAAAACCAGGAACTGGTCCTGATCGAACATACGCCGGAAGGCTTTACCCGCAAGCGTCTGGAAGCTGTTCGTTTCGTGCCTCTGATTGGAGAAGCCTGATGGCTCTGTTTGGAAAAATGTATGAACGTGTCATGGGTTGGGCACGTCACCCGAAGGCGAGTTATTACCTGGGCGCAACCAGTTTTGCTGAATCTTCATTCTTCCCAATACCGGTAGATGTACTGCTTGCACCGATGACCCTCGCCAGGCGTGACAAGGCCTGGTTTTATGCCGGACTGGCAACGATAACATCAGTGGCGGGGGCCGTACTTGGCTATTATATCGGCATCGCCCTGTTTGCCCAGGTGGCGGAGCCCATCATTGCTTTCTATCATTTTGAGGACAGATATATCCAGGTTCGTGAGCTGTTTGACGAGTATGGCATCTGGATCATCTTTGTAGCCGGGTTTTCTCCGATACCTTATAAGGTGTTTACTATTACAGCCGGAGTGGCTCATATGCCGCTGCTGCCATTCATCCTTACCTCGCTGGTTGCCCGTGGTGCCCGCTTCTACCTCGTATCATGGCTGGTGTACATCGGGGGTGACAAGATAGAAGATGTATTGCAAAAAAGAGTTGAACAGATTGGCTGGGCGGTAGTTGTATTAGTTGTCGTTGCTGCAATTGTTTACAAACTGGTGACGTGAGAATGTTGTCTCTTGTTTAACACCTGTAGATCACATATATACCAGTATATAAGCCTGTTGCTATGCGTAATGTTTCTTGGTGCATGCAGTTCTTCATCACAGGCGCCGGTTACTGATAAAAGCGCAAAGCTGGCCAGGTACCAGTCAGGATTATCCGGGCCCCCTCCTAAATACGGTTATCGTTATACAGTCAGAAAGGGCGATACACTCTACAGCATCGCCTGGGCCATCAAGCAGGATTACAAGCGCGTTGCCGCATGGAATGGCGTAAGGAAACCTTATATTATTTATATTGGTCAGCGCTTGCGGCTTTACCCAAACAAGGTCAGTAGTAAATCAAAAACGTCGACATCTTCAAAAGCCAGTTCGTCAAAGAAAACCACCACCCGGGCAAGCAAACCGGTTGCCAGTGTAAAACCGCCTGCAAAGACCACTAGCAGTAAATCCAGTACGAGTTATCTCGGACCCGTCAGGCAATGGAAATGGCCAACGCGCAGCCAGAATATACACAAACGCTTCTCACCCGGCAGCGGCAGGGAAGGAATCGACATAACAGGGCGCAAAGGTGATGGAATCTATTCTTCTGCAAATGGCCAAATCGTGTATGCAGGGAGTGGACTCAGGGGTTATGGTAGACTTATCATCGTTAAACATAACAAGACATATCTCAGTGCCTATGCCCATAACGATAAAATACTTGTCACAGAGGGTCAGAACGTCAAGGGCGGGCAGAAGATAGCTGAAATGGGTACAGGCGGTACCGGTCGTTACAAGCTACATTTTGAAATAAGAAAAAAAGGAACACCGGTTAACCCACAGAAGTATTTACCCAAATAAAGGGGGATAAGAGGGCATGAAAGGATCAGGAGGCATCAGATTGGTGGAAGACATCCCGCGAACCGGGATAAATAATCATCAACCCGCAGTCGCACCGTCTGTTAGACAGGCTGGAAGATCTAGCGCGCCTGAGATGGATGCGACACAGATCTATCTCCGTGAAATAGGTTTTTCCTCATTATTGACGGCAGAGGAAGAAGTTCGGTTTGGGCGACTCTGTCAGAAGGGTGATCTTCAAGCGCGCAACCATATGATTGAGTGCAATCTTCGGCTGGTCGTTAAAATTTCGCGTCGTTACATCAATAGAGGCCTCCCTTTTCTTGATCTGATTGATGAAGGAAATCTGGGCTTGATCCGTGCAGTCGAAAAATTTGATCCGGAACGTGGCTTTCGATTTTCTACTTATGCGACCTGGTGGATACGTCAGACGATCGAACGTGCCCTGATGAACCAGACTCGCACGGTGAGACTGCCGGTACATGTGCTTAAAGAGATCAACCTGTACCAGCGTGCGGCGAGACAGCTTACTCAAGGCCTCAAACATGAGCCTACAGCAGATGAAATAGCCGAAAAACTTGACGTGCCTGTGGCGGATGTCAGGAAAATGCTGGGTATGAAGGAGAAAATCACTTCCTTCGACACGCCAATTGACCATGATGTCGACAGGACATTGCTGGATGCCGTACCGGACGAAAAAGCGGCAGATCCAGCCGATATATTGCAAAGCGAGCAAGTAAAAAAACATCTTGATGCATGGCTGGATGATTTATCCGCTAAACATCGCGAAGTAATCCTGCGACGCTTCGGGCTGCGCGGTCATGATATAGCCACTCTGGAACAAGTTGGCAACGATGTGGGAGTCACCCGTGAAAGAGTTCGGCAGATACAGGTCGAGGCTCTGAAAAAGCTACGAACGCTACTTGAGAAGGAAGGCTACTCCATGGAAACGCTGCTGTAGGAGGCGCGCCTCCCACAAGATAATTAAGCTTCGTTCTCCTCTATTATCAACGCTGCCAGCACTGCGCGATCTTCACCAAGCAGTACATTATAGGTTCTACAGGCCGCATCGGTTGTCATAACCTCAATCCCGATTCCTTTCTGCATGATACTCATCATCATGCGTGGTTCCAGTAGAAGGTGTTTATTGCCAGTCCCGAGCAGAATAATATCGGGCTGGTAATCCAGTAGCTGTTCAAGGTGCTCCAGTTCCAGCTGGCTGGCATGTGTGATGCCCCAGTCTGGATCAAGTTTGTCTGGCGTAACGATAAGGCTGCTGGTGCAAACCGCATCATTAATCTTGACCATGCTGCGCTCGCAGGCACGAATGACATTGGACGTTCCGGTTTGTTGCAGGTGTAGTTTCATGGCGATGTCATACTCATGTACTAGGGTAATCCGCGTTGGAGGCAAATTGCAATATTCAGTGTGAAGATTGAAGTATGAGGTGTAAAGTGGGCGCTCTACTCACACTTTAAACTTCACGCCTCACACTCTTTCCATCCCAGATTGACAGTCATCGGCTGGGTCAGTATTGTTCCATGTCTTTCGTATTTACTGGCGCCAGCTAAGGCGCAACGAGCATCAGGCAGTAATGGAACAGTTCGCCAGAATCAAACGTCTCCCCCCTTATGTATTCAATATCGTCAACGAGTTGAAGGCAGCGGCTCGCCAGCGCGGTGAAGATATCATCGACTTTGGTATGGGTAATCCGGATCAGCCGACGCCGAAAGTAATTGTAGACAAGCTCTGCGAGGCTGCCAGGCGTCCGGACACTCATCGATACTCATTATCTCGGGGGATACCCAGGCTACGCCGTGCCATATGCCAGTGGTATGCCAAAAACTACGATGTCGAACTGGATATGGAAACTGAGGCTATCGTCACAATCGGGTCCAAAGAGGGCCTGGCCCACCTGGCCCTGGCCATGGTCGAATCCGGGGACGCGGTACTGGTCCCCAATCCCAGCTACCCGATCCACCCCTATGGATTCGTCATTGCCGGTGCGGACATCCGGCACATCCCACTCGTTAAAGGCGGGGATTTTTTCGCCGAGCTGGAAGAAGCCATCAAGAATACCTGGCCCAAACCGAAGGCTCTGGTCCTCAATTTTCCCAGCAACCCGACCACCCAATGCGTGGACATTGATTTTCTCGCTCGTGTCGTAGAGATTGCCCGCGAGCACAAGATCTGGGTAATCCACGATATTGCCTACGCGGATATCGTTTTTGATGGCTACAAAGCGCCGTCGATTCTACAGGTGCCCGGTGCGAAAGAGACCGCGGTTGAATTCTTCAGCCTGTCGAAGAGTTATAATATGCCCGGCTGGCGTGTCGGCTTCATGGTTGGAAATCAGGAACTGGTATCGGCGCTGGCGCGGATGAAATCTTACCTCGACTACGGCATGTTTACACCAATCCAGGTGGCAGCCATTGTCGCACTTGAACAATGCGATGAAGAGGTCAATGAGATACGTGATATGTACCAGCAACGCCGCGACGTATTGTGTGATGGCCTGACCTCAGCAGGCTGGGATGTCGAGAAGCCGAAGGCAACAATGTTTGTCTGGGCGGAAATTCCGGATCAGTACAAATCCATGGGATCACTGGAGTTCACCAAGAAGCTGCTGACGGAAGCAAAGGTAGCCGTATCACCCGGAATCGGCTTTGGGGCTTACGGAGATGATCACGTGCGTTTCAGCCTGATCGAAAATGAACACCGCACACGTCAGGCAATACGAGGCATCCGTGAAATGCTTCGCAAAGACGCACAATAGAATTGAATCAATCCGAGGGGTAAAGCAAGTGAAACCTGTCCATATCGGCCTGCTGGGCCTGGGTACTGTCGGTGGCGGCACCGCGAGGGTATTGAAAGACAATGCTGCGGAAATCGCCCGCCGCGCGGGCCGCGAGATCCAGGTTGTCCACGCCGCGGCACGCGGCCTCGAGGGAAAGGTGCCGGAAGGCGTTGGGGGATCCACGCTGACCGAAGACGCTTTCGAGGTAGTTGCCAATCCCGATGTTGATATCGTGGTCGAACTGATTGGCGGCGACAGCCCGGCGCGCGAACTGGTGCTCGAAGCTATTGCGAACGGCAAGCATGTGGTCACCGCCAACAAGGCACTGATTGCCAAGCACGGCAACGAGATATTCGCTGCGGCGCAGGAGAAAGGTGTAGTGGTGGCTTTCGAGGCCGCCGTTGCTGGCGGCATCCCGATCATCAAGGCGATCCGCGAAGGGCTGTCCGCTAACCGCATCCAGTGGATTGTTGGCATCATCAACGGAACCGGCAACTTCATTCTCACCGAGATGCGCGACAAGGGCCGCGATTTTGCCGACGTGCTCAAGGAAGCGCAGAAACTGGGCTATGCCGAGGCCGATCCGACCTTCGATGTCGAAGGTACCGATGCGGCCCATAAGCTGACCATCCTGGCATCGATTGCGTTTGGCATCCCGCTGCAGTTTGAGCAGGTCTATACCGAAGGTATGCGCGAGCTGACCACCCAGGACGTGACCGATGCCGCAGACCTTGGTTTCAGGATCAAGCACCTGGGCATTGCCAGGCGTACTGCAGACGGCATCGAGCTGCGCGTACACCCGACGCTGATCCCTGAAAAGCGGCTCATAGCCAATGTTGATGGCGTCATGAACGCGGTGCTGGTCATGGCCGACAAGCTGGGTCCGTCACTGTATTACGGCGCCGGCGCCGGCGCCGATCCGACCGCTTCCGCAGTGGTCGCCGATATCATTGATGTCACCCGCACCCTGACAGCCGATCCGGACAACCGCGTACCGCACCTGGCCTTCCAGACCGATGCCTTACAAGATATTCCCGTGCTGCCGATGGAAAGCATCGAGACTGCCTATTTTCTGCGCCTGATGGCACAAGATAAACCGGGCGTACTGGCGACAGTGACAAGCATCCTTGGTGAACACGGGATAAGCATCGAAGCCATTGTTCAGAAGGCCCCCCATGGACACGGCGATGTTGTGCCTATCGTTATCCTGACGCATAACGTACTGGAACAAGCCATGAATTCGGCGCTGAAAGAGATCGCCAGCCTGGATGAAATTCAGGAATCTATTAAGCGCATCCGGGTCGAATACCTGGAAGCTACAACCTAACGGAAGCTATAAGCCATGAACAGATATACCGGATTGATCGAACACTATATCGATCGCCTGCCAGTCACTGACGCAACGCCTATTGTGAGTCTCGCTGAAGGCAATACACCCCTTATTCAGCTGGTTAACATACCACGGCTGATAGGCAAGGATGTTGACATCTATGTGAAGTACGAGGGTCTGAATCCGACCGGTTCCTTCAAGGATCGCGGCATGACCATGGCGGTGACTAAAGCGGTTGAAGAGGGCAGTAAAGCCATCATTTGTGCGTCAACCGGAAATACTTCCGCAGCCGCTGCGGCCTACGCAGCGCGCGCAGGTATCACGGCCTTTGTTGTTATACCCGAAGGAAAGATCGCGTTGGGTAAGCTGGCACAGGCCATGATGCACGGTGCCGTCGTATTGCAGATCGAGGGCAACTTCGATGACGGTATGCAGCTGGTCAAAGATATTTCCGAACACAGTCCAGTCACGCTGGTCAATTCTGTTAACCCCTATCGTCTGCAAGGGCAGAAGACTGCTGCCTTTGAGATAGTTGATGCGCTTGGCAAGGTGCCTGATTATCACTGCCTGCCGGTGGGTAATGCCGGCAACATCTCGGCCTACTGGATGGGATACACGGAATATGCCGAAAATGGACCCGCCAATGGCAAGACCCCGATCATGTGCGGATACCAGGCATCCGGTGCCGCACCTTTCCTGCGCGGTCACCCGGTCGAGCATCCGGAAACAGTCGCGACTGCGATTCGCATTGGCAATCCGCAGTCCTGGGATCTGGCAGTAAATGCGAAGGAACAGTCCGGTGGCTGGTTCGACGAGTTCAGTGACGAAGAAATTCTTGCTACCCAGAAGTTGCTGGCAGAGAAAGAAGGCGTGTTCTGTGAGCCTGCCTCGGCTATCTCTGTTGCCGGTGCATTGCGCGACATTCGTAGTGGCAAAATCCCTGAAGGCTCAACCATCACCTGCACGTTGACTGGTCATGGACTTAAAGATCCGGACACTGCTATTTCACAGAGCAGCGACCCAATAAAAGTTGATGCCAGTGAAGATGCTATCCGCAAGGTGATCGAAGCCAATATGGCTGAGTGAAGTGCGTGTACGCATAAGCCATGCAAACCACTGATAAAATTTACATTGCAGGCCATCGTGGCCTGGTGGGTACCGCCATTGTGCGGAGGCTGCAGACACTTGGTTACGAAAATCTTGTCAGCAGGACACACTCTGAACTGGATCTGACGTCTCAGGCAGATGTGAACGCCTGGTTTGCTGCCGAAAAGCCCGAATACGTGGTGCTGGCTGCTGCCAAGGTTGGTGGTATTCATGCCAATAATTCGCAGCGTGCCGAATTCATCTATCAGAACCTGGTCATGGAGACGAACATCATCCACGCCGCCTGGCAGAACGGTGTTAAGCGCCTGTTGTTCCTCGGCAGTTCCTGTATCTATCCGCGCGACTGCCCGCAGCCGATGAATGAAGAACATCTACTCACCGGCCCGCTTGAGTACACCAATGAACCTTATGCGATTGCCAAGATTGCGGGTATCAAGTTATGTGAGGCCTATAACGACCAGTATGGCTGTGACTTTGTTTCTGCTATGCCAACCAATCTTTACGGCCCACACGATAATTTCGACCTGCAGACTTCTCATGTCATCCCCGCCCTGATCCGCAAGGTGCACGAGGCAAAAGAAAATGGTGATGACACGGTTACAGTCTGGGGAAGCGGCAAGCCACTGCGGGAGTTCCTGTACGTCGATGATCTGGCCGAGGCCTGCGTATATCTGCTGCAGCAGGATGGTATTACCGGCATGTTCAACATTGGCTCCGGTCAGGAAGTCAGCATCGAGGCATTGACCAGAACCGTATGCGATGTAGTTGGTTTCGATGGCGACCTGGTTTTCGATGCCAGCATGCCTGACGGTACGCCCAGAAAACTGCTGGATACCTCCAAACTGTCAACACAGGGTTGGACTGCATCTACCACCTTGGAAGAGGGGCTGACCAGAGCTTATCAATGGTACTGCGAACAGGGCAGCCAGTAGCATTTCCTGCAAGATCATGACGGATCCGGATTCCATTCATCATAGGGTGCTAAGCATCAAGGATGAGCTTGCTGATCGCATCAAGGCACCACTATCAGAAATTGCCAGCATGTGTGCCGATGTCTGGCCGGATGCCGACCAGCTCGATGAGATCCTCAGCCACGAGATTGGCTCCCTGCAGGATTGCAGCCTGATGTATGCCTGGGATGTCGAGGGCCACGAAGTTTCATCCATGGTGCAGATAGACCGGCTGGATCCAAAATGGCGCGGACGGGATCTTAACGACCGGCCTTATTTGACGAATCACCTCCCATATAAAGGCACCATGCTTTCATCGGTGTATCGCAGTGCCTATGACGGTCGTGAATGTATTACTGCATTGCAGGCAGTCAACCGGGGTGACGAACTGCTTGGATTTATCGCGGCGGATTTCTCCCTGCTTCACTTGCTGCGTGAATCCAGTCTTTCGGCATCGCGACCTCGTTGGCGGCAGTACAGAGGTGATCCTGCTGTACGTGGTACTTTGTTTATGCAGGAGCGGGCTTCTAGTGAACTCGATGCACACATCGATGAAGTCCTCGATCATTTCATGACACTGTTTGCTGAGCACGGTATCTTTCATGCCAAGCTGCACTTCGCATCTGGCCGCTGCTCTATCTGGTTGATCGAAGACCCATACAGTTATCGCATACTGACTCTTGACGAAATTCTCGATCCTGACCTGTCACTGGCTTATCCGTGGCGGCCGTATGCGGACAAAGCTACTGTTACACTGGATCAGGTCCGGCAGTGTCTGGACCAGTTTAAAAAGCTGCGGTTTGCCGATGAGACTATTTACCTGCGATCCGCGTCAATCAATATCATCAACGGTATGATCGGGTTGACATTTTCCTGTGATGGGTCGCATTACATGCCGATTGCTGAATTTCTGGAACGGGACATGGCTTTCTGGTTGGGTACACCAGGAAAACCTGAACCTGCTGCCTGATCATGGTAAGCACGACAGCATCGGGCCGACCTTACAAACCTGCCGCCAATATTGAGCCAGCAGCCTGGCTGGATAGCCTGCCTGGGCATGGCTATAACGCAACTCAACTGGCAAGACTAAAGGATGTTCTCGACTTCAGAATTAATGATGAGGCACATGAAATTGCCAGTGCGCACATACATAATGTCCTCGCCGTCGCCGAAATACTGGTACAGCTGCAAGCCGATGATGTAACCCTGGCTGCAGGTCTGCTGCATGATTTCGGGGGACTGGAAAGCGATGGAGCAAAACAATTCAAAGCAAGGTTTGGCCAGGAAGTTGCAGATCTTGTAACGGGTGTTGCCCGCCTGGATATTCTGCCAGAACCTGATGATGACCAGGACATGCTTCAGCAATCGCATATTGAGGCCGAAAACCTGCGCAAGATGCTGCTTGCCATGGTGGATGATGTCCGTGTCGTCCTGATCAAGCTCGCTCATCGTCTCTACCAGCTGCATTGCCTCAAAGAGCAGCCCGAAGAGATGCAGAAGCGTATTGCAAGGCAGACACTGGATATCTTCGCACCGCTCGCCAACCGTCTCGGCATCTGGCAGATCAAATGGCAATTGGAAGATCTGTCGCTGCGCTATCTGAAGCCTGATGAATACCGTGCCCTGGCAAACAGCCTGGATGAACGCAGGGTTGATAGAGAACACTACATTGAGTCCTTTATTGCGACGCTCCGCGAAGAAATGCAGGCGACCGGAATAGATGCCGAGGTGAGTGGGCGTGCAAAACATATCTACAGCATCTATCGCAAAATGCAGCGCAAGGGCGTTGATCTGAGCCAGATTTTCGATATGCGGGCAGTCAGAATTCTGGTAGACAGCATTCCCCAGTGCTATGCGGTGCTGGGAATCGTGCATGGCCTGTGGCCTTATATCAAATCGGAGTTTGATGACTATATCGCCACGCCCAAGGCTAACAACTACCAGTCGATACATACTGCGGTGCATGGCCCGGAAGGCAGGGTAGTGGAAGTCCAGATTCGTACACACGAGATGAATGAATTCTGCGAACTCGGTGTCGCCTCGCACTGGCGCTACAAGGAAGGTGTCAGCCACGACGAGGGATTTGATCAGAAAGTGGCCTGGTTAAGGCAACTGCTGGAATGGAAAGACGAAGTGGCTGATTCCAGCGAGTTCGTTGCCGAATTCCATTCCCAGACATTTGAACACCGTGTCTACGTGTTTACCCCCGCCGGTAAGATTGTCGATCTTCCTGCGGGATCCACACCACTGGATTTCGCCTATACCATTCACACTGAAGTGGGACATCGCTGTCGCGGCGCCAAGGTCAATGGCAGTATCGTGCCGTTGACCTATGTGCTGAAGACCGGTGACCGCGTTGAAATCCTGACGGTCAAGCAGGGCCAGCCGAGTCGTGACTGGATCAATCCGCATCTCGCCTATACCCATTCACACCGTGCGAAGGCAAAGATTCAGCAATGGTTCCGCCAGCAGGACTATGAGCAGAATGCGGCCGATGGGCGTCTGCTGCTGGACAGGGAACTGGTAAGGCTCGGTGTCAAAGATGTTAGTACTGAAAAACTCGCCCAGCAGCTCAAGTTCAATAAAGTCGATGACATGTATGCTTCACTGGGACGTGGAGAGACACGCAGTTCGCAGATAGCCAATGTGCTGCAGGTGGCGCTGAAACCCGAGCAGGAAGATGATGCTGAACTGAAATTGCGGGAAACAGTTCGCCGGGATGACAGATCCGACGTCCAGGTGCTTGGCGTCGGCAGCCTGATGACAAACATGGCCAAATGCTGCAAACCAGTACCAGGCGACGATATTGTCGGCTATATCACGCAGGGCAGGGGGGTCAGTGTACACCGCAGTGACTGTGCCAATGTTTTACGCTATCACACAACAGACGACAATCGACTGGTTGAAGTGGCCTGGGGTAAAGTGGACCAGGAAGTCTATCCAGTCGATATACAGATACTGGCGTATGACCGTCAGGGCCTGCTCAGCGATATCACCGCGCTGATGTCCAATGAACGAATCAACGTGACCGCAGTCAATACGATATCCGACCCACGCACACATCAGGCTAGAATGAAGTTGACCATTGAAATTTCGGATCTGAACCGCTTGAGCAAACTGATGACACGTCTGAACGAACTATCGAATGTCCATGAGGCGCGGCGTGTCAGATGAGCTAAAGGTTCTGGCGCTGGACAGCGCCACCGAGGCCTGCTCGGTCGCGCTTTTCTGTAATGGTGAAATACAGGAAGAGTTTGCCATTATCGAACGTGGGCATGCGGAGCACCTCCTGCCTATGACAGAAATGCTGCTTGAAAAGGCAGCTATGCAATTGAATGATGTGGATCTGTTCGCTTTCGGTGCCGGACCCGGATCATTCACCGGGTTGAGGATCGGCGCTGCTATGGTACAGGGCCTTGCTCTGGCGACAGGAAAACCTGTCATACCAGTCTCGTCTCTGGCGGCGCTGGCTGCACGTCACACAGGCCATGTTCTGGCGCTTATCGATGCGCGCATGGGGCAGGTATACCACGGTTTCTTCAGCGTTGGTGAAAATGGAATACCGATTGCTGATTCTACGGAAGGTGTTGATGATCCATCTGCTTTGTTTACTCCGGATGCGCCAACGATCACTGTTATCGGCAGCGGCTGGGACCGATATAAAGATGAAGTGAGCGCTGTGCTTGGTGACGGTATGATGATCAGGGAAGCTGCGGACGAATTTCCTCATGCGGCTGACATTGCCAGACTTGCTCTGCATGAATTTCGCCACGGCAGAGCAGTTGAGGCTGCACAGGCATTGCCGCATTATGTAAGGGACAATGTGGCAAGAAAAATGGGCGAATGATGATCAGTTTGAGGGCATACTCGTAATATGAGTCTCAATCTTGAAATCTGGCGTGATGGTGATTATCTGCTCGTGGAGGTGTCTGGCGAATACAGCTTGTTTGGCTTCAAAGAACTGACCAAACGCATGCGTCTGGAAGCGCAGGAACAGAAGTTAAGCCATTTGATGATCGACCTGACTCAAGTCACTGGTGATGTCGAGAACTGGGAGGGTGAACATCTTGGTGAGTATGTTGCCATATCAAGCCAGCATAAACTAAAGAGCGCAATCATCGTGCAGGGAATAGATGTCGCGCAAACTTTCGAAGCCGTCGTAACGAACAGAGGCACTGATCTACGGGTGTTTTCCGACCGTGAGTCCGCCTTGCAATGGTTGAATGAAGAGAATCAATGAAACGACGCGAGAGAGAGCTTCTGATTGCCGTATTTACGGGTGCATCACTGGCTCTTGTGAGCATCCAGCTGCATATGATCCACGCGAAGCGTGGCGAGATTGAACAGATCGTCGATCAGCAGCGAGTCCTGATGGAAAGGCTTACGCGGTTCAAACAGGACATTAATCGTTATATCGGCCGGTAACGGGGGTAGATTCTTGCCATGCGAACTGAAGCGCCCTTGGTCTGTACAACTTCGATCGGATAATTATCAACCAGAATTGTCGTACCGCTAACCGGGATATCCTCTAGTCTTTCCAGAATCAGTCCATTGATCGTCTTTGGGCCATCCACAGGTAGTTGCCAGCCCATCTTGCGATTTAGATCACGAATGGATGTGCTGCCATTGATCATGTAGGAATCATCGCTTTGCGGGTACAGGTCGCGATTCTTGCCCGGTGCCTGGGTGGTGAAATCCCCAACAATTTCTTCCAGGATTTCATCAAGTGTCACGATTCCCATCAGGTCGCCGTATTCATCAACGACCAGGCCCATGCGGCGTTTCTCTTTCTGCATATTGAGCAGCTGTGTGGTGACGGGTGTGCCTTCCGGTACGAAGTAGGCAGGTCGTATGTAGTCGCTGAGTGAACTCTTGTCGAGGTCCTCGTCCCGCAGGGCATGCATGGCACGGCGGATATGTATGATGCCGGAGATGTTGTCGAGATTACCATGGTACACAGGCAGACGGGTGTGATGACTGGTTGCCAGCTGATTGACGATTTCATCCCAGTCTTCATCGATATCGATACCCTCGATTGCGCTACGCGGAACCATGATATCTTCAACGGTGATGCGCTCGAGATCTAGTATGCCCAGTAGCATGCTCTGATGGCTTCTTGGAATCAGACTGCCCGCTTCCTGTACGACAGCGCGCAGTTCATCCTGGTTAAGCGCATCCTGGCTCTGCTGCTGCCTGCGCATAAACAGTCGAATAAACCCGTTTGCAATCAGGTTCACTGCCCAGACAAAAGGGTAGAGTACATACAGCAGCGGGACGAGTACGTAGGCCGCAGGAAATGCAATCGTTTCCGGGTGGCGGGCGGCCAGCGTCTTGGGTGCCACCTCGGCAAAGATCAACACCACGAGTGTCAGCACAAAGGTAAACACGGCGATCGCCGGCTCACCGTAGATCCGCAAGGCGGCAATTGTGGAAATGGATGCAGCAGAAAGGTTGACGAGATTGTTACCCAGCAGTATCACACCCAATAGACGGTCGGGTTGACCCAGCAGGAAGCTGACGAGCCGTGCACTGCGATTACCTTTATCGACGAGATTCTTCAGCTTGTAACGGTTCAACGCCATCATGGCCGTTTCAGATGATGAGAAAAACGCGGAAAGTATGATCAACAGGGCAAGCATCAGAAACAGTGCCCAGACAGGAAGTTCGCTCAACAGCGAGTAACCTCGAATGATGTAGGGAGTTTGATTTTACTGGTTGAACACTGGCCTGTCATCGTGCTTCAGCTGAGGGTTCCTTCTCCCTGAGGGAGAAGGACAGGATGAGGGGGGGGCTATTCGGCCACCCGCTCACAGCAGTACTCGCTCAATTCCATTTTTGTTGATTTCGTTGGTATATCGATCCAGCCAGTCTTCACCAAACATGCGCCTGGCCAGCTCAACTACGATGTAATCCGTATTAATTCCTGTACTGAATTCATAGCGTGCCAGTCCCTGCTGGCAGGAAGGACAGGAGGTCAGGATTTTTAGATCATCGCTATTGCCTGACTGTTGCTGGATGCTGATTTTATTACTCAGCAGTTCCTGTTCTTTTCGATAGCGAACCTGGGTGGCGATATCGGGTCGCGATATTGCAAAGGTTCCTGACTCGCCGCAACAGCGATCGGATGCCAGCACGTTGGCACCCAATAATGTGCTGCTGACCTCGATCGGGTCGTGTTTCTTCATCGGAGTGTGGCAGGGATCATGGTAGAGATAGGTTTTGTCATTCGCTGGCAGTTTGACGCCTGATTCCATCAGGTACTCATGAATATCCAGCGTCCGACAATTAGGAAATATTTTCTCGAGCTGATATTTGAGCAGCTGATCAAGGCAGGTTCCGCACGAAACGATAATGGTGCGGATATCCAGGTAAGCAAGTGTGTTGGAGATTCTGTGCATCAAGACCTGATTGGCCGTTGTAATGTGTGTCGATGTTTTTGCATCACCGACAGAGGCCTGCGGGTAGCCACAGCACAGGTAGCCCGGTGGCAGGATAACACGCACACCCTGATGATAGAGCATGGTCAGGGTTGCCATACCAACCTGGCTGAAGAGGCGCTCTGAACCGCAGCCGGGAAAATAGAAAACAGCGTCGCTATCATCCGTCACTTTATTAGCATCGCGGATGATAGGGATGGTATTGGCATCCTCGATATCGAGCAGCGCACGCAGGGTTGGGCCAGTAACGTTCGAGGGCAGCGGCTTCTCGATAAAGTTGACAAGCTGACTGGCAATGCCAGGTTTTCCCAGAGACACGGTCGGGCGCTTCTTTTCAGGCAGAAGATGGAATCTGTTGGCCAGTACGCTTGCCCAGTGCTGCGACAGATAGCCAGTCTGAATCATGAGCAGACGCATCAGCTTGATTGTTCCTGGACTGGTCACATTGAGGAATTTCATCGCCGCCCATGTGCCGGGATTGAATTGCCGGACACTCTGCTCGCGCATGATGGTCTTCATCTGTGCGCTGACGTCGCCGAAGTCTATGTCGACCGGGCAGGGCGGCAGGCAGCGGTGACAAACGGTGCAATGGTCGGCAACATCATTCATTTCATCGAAATGGCGTGTTGAGATTCCTCGGCGGGTTTGCTCCTCGTATAGAAAGGCTTCGACAATCAGGCCAGTGGCGAGGATCTTGTTGCGCGGTGAATAGAGCAGGTTAGCGTCCGGGACGTGCGTTGTGCAGACAGGTTTACATTTGCCGCAGCGCAGGCAGTCCTTGATCATGTCGTTCAGGTCACCGAGTGCACTGGCTTCGAGAATCAGTGCTTCCTGCTGGACCAGTCTCAGCGACGGCGTATAGGCCTGTTCCAGACCGCTGCCTGCGAGCAGTTTGTCACGATTGAAATGCTGATCCGGGTCGACCTGTTCCTTGTAGCGGGCGAAGGCTTCGACAGCATCCGGTTTCATGAATTGCATCTTGGTCAGGCCAATGCCATGCTCACCCGAGATAACGCCGCCCAGAGATTCTGCCAGCTGCATGATCTGTGCAACGATGCGGTCGGCCTCGTGCAGCATTTCGTAGTCATTCGAGTGGACCGGGATGTTGGTGTGGACATTGCCGTCGCCGGCATGCATATGCGTTGCAACGAATATGCGGCTGCTGCGAACACGGCTGTGTATTTCGTCCAGTGCATTGCGTATTGGTTCGAGATCCTTGCCGCTGAAGATTTCTTTGAGCGGCCGCTCGATGTCCTTACGATAGGAAATACGTATCTGCCTGGATTGCAGCAGGCTCAGCGTGGCTGTGTCAGAAGGAATGTTCTCAGGCAGTTGTTTAATAAGGGTGGGGAACTGTGATACCGGTTTATCCGGGTTGTTCAGGATGGATGACCAGCATGCTCTAATAGCAGCAAGATGTTCTGCTGCAGCTGCTATCTTGGCACGTAGAATGGCCTGTTCTTCATCACTGCCACCGAAGTCTGCCATGTGCAGATGCCGGCCGGTTCCGTCATCCAGGTATCGGTTGACTTCATCCAGTATGGCAAGTTTGTTGCGAGTCGATTGAATGATGTTGATATGTTCGATGCCTGCACTGTATTCGGCCAGGCGATCCAGAGGGATGACGACGTCTTCATTGATCTTGAAAGCATTTGTGTGTGCAGCGATAGCAGCCGTACGGGAGCGGTCCAGCCAGAAGCGATGACGCGCTTCGGCACTGATGGCTACGAATCCTTCAGCATCCTGTACGCTCACCAAAGCAATAATTTGTTCAGTTGCCTGCGCGAGCAATGCTGTCTGGTCGCTGCTCAGGTCGATCAGCAGGATCATCTTGGGAAGGTCAGGCCTTGCGGCCTTGGTCGAATATTTGACTGCCTTGATATAGCGTTCATCGAGGTGTTCGAGGCCAGACAGCAGGATGTCTTCGCGGTTATCGATCAGTTCGATGATCTCGACGATGGACGAAACGGCCTGTTTCAGGTTGGTACCAAAGAATTCGAGACACAGAGTATGAATATGGCTCGGCATGCGATGCAGAATAAAACGGCCTGATGTGATCAATCCGTCACAGCCTTCCTTCTGTATGCCTGGCAGACCGCCGAGAAATTTGTTCGTGACGTCTTTACCCAGGCCGCTGCGGCGCAGCTGATCACCGGGTATTTCAAGGGTCTCTGCTTCGCCATCGGCAGTCACGCCGTCTGCCCGAAAATGCTGAATTTTGAAGCGGGCAAAATCCTGAGTGTGGATCTTGCCCAGATTGTGGTCGAGGCGTTCAACTTCGAGCCATGCTGCATCCGGTGTAACCATGCGCCATGACACGAGGTTATCCAAGGTCGTGCCCCACATCACGGCTTTTTTACCGCCGGCGTTCATGGCGATATTGCCGCCTATGCAGGATGCGTCCTGGGAAGTCGGATCCACGGCAAAGACCAGATCAGCCGCGTAGGCCTGATCCGCAACCCGGCGCGTCACGACGCCTGCTTCTACACCAATAGTAGGAACCGGCTTGTCTACCCCGGGCAGTGTCTGTTCAATAACATCATCAAGACGCAGCAGTTTTTCGGTATTGATGATAGCCGTCTGGCTATGCAGTGGAATGGCGCCACCGGTATAGCCGGTGCCGCCACCGCGGGGAATTATGGTAAGGCCGAGTTCGATGCAGGCTTCAACTATGTCCCGGACTTCGCGTTCAGTATCCGGCGTGATGATGACCAGAGGGTATTCCACGCGCCAGTCCGATGCATCGGTAACATGCGAGACACGCATCATGCCATCGAAGTGGATATTGTCTTTCGCAGTGACCCGGCCAAGGCGTTTTTTTGCCTTGCTGCGCAGCGTCCTGACGTTAGTCAGGCAGGATTCGAAGTCCTTCACCGCCTCACGGCCACGGTCAGCCAGCGCCAACGCATCTGCATCGCCAGCTGCGCGGCTGGTAATCTGGTCGAGACGTTCATGCAGCGTGTTAGCCAGTGATGTCCAGCGGTCCGGGTTGGCGAGCAGGTCATCCTGGATGAAGGGATTGCGGCTGATTACCCACATGTCGCCGAGAACATCGAACAGCATACGCGCAGATCGACCCGTCTTGCGTTTGTCCCGCAGACGATTCAGTACATCCCACATTTTTTCACCAAGAAAACGTATGACGATTTCCCTGTCGGAAAATGACGTGTAGTTATAGGGGATTTCGCGTATGCGTGAATTCATTAAATGTGGTCAGCCGCTCAGACTTCTGAATTGTTCGGGCAGGTGATTCTACCAGCCTGACAGATTTTAACCTCGTAATACCAAGTGAATTATATTAGAATAATCTAATTTTGTTGAAGACAATTTCCGGGCATATTCAGGTAAGTGAGGGTTACGTACTGTGATTGATATCAAGGGCATGATAATGGACTGGCGGATGATGTTCGTCCCGTTTTTCTCCTGGATTGGAGAGTGTAAAGACAAGGAAGTAATCCGTGCCGATATCCTTGCCGGTGTGACAGTTGCCGCAGTTCTGGTCCCACAGTCGATGGCGTATGCCCAGCTTGCCGGATTACCTGCCTATTACGGTCTGTATGCCTCCTTCCTGCCGCCGATGGTGGCTGCCATTTTCGGTTCATCCCGCCAGCTGGCAACCGGGCCGGTTGCTGTCGTATCCCTGTTGACAGCCGCTGCACTGGAGCCTATCGCAGCAAGTAATCCGGAAGGCTTTCTCGCCTACGCTGTTCTGCTGGCGGTACTCGTTGGTCTGTTCCAGCTGTTTCTGGGCCTGTTTCGTCTTGGTGTGCTGGTCGATTTTCTGTCCCATCCGGTTGTTATTGGCTTCACCAATGCAGGCGCTCTGATTATTGCCACCTCGCAGATGGGCAAACTTTTTGGTGTGACCGCGGCGCCAGCAGATCATCATTACGAAAAAGTCTGGAGCATGATCCAGGCCGCAATGCACAACACGCACCTGCCGACTCTTGGCATGGCGATACTGGCATTCGCAATCCTGATTCTGATGAAAAAATACATGGCTAAACTACCCGGCGTGCTCGTCGCTGTTGTTATTACGACTGTGATTGGCTGGTTGTCTGGCTATGCTGATGCAGGTGGAAAAATTGTTGGTACAATTCCGGAAGGTTTGCCGGCATTCTCGATTCCCGAGTTCAGCTGGGAGGCAGTAAAATACCTGAGTGTAACGGCCATTACGATCGCCCTGATTGGTTTCATGGAGGCGATTTCCATTGCCAAGGCGATGGCTGCTCGAACCCGTCAACGACTCGATGCCAACCAGGAGCTGGTCGGACAGGGGCTGAGTAATATCGTGTCCGGCATGTTTTCCGGCTATCCTGTTTCCGGTTCTTTTTCTCGCTCGGCAGTGAACATCGATGCCGGCGCTATTACAGGCATGTCATCAGTGGTGACCGGTGTCGTTGTCGGTATCGCACTGCTGTTCCTGACCCCACTGCTGTATCACCTGCCGCAGGCGACTCTGGCCGCAGTCATTATTATGGCCGTTGTCAATCTGATCAAGATCAAACCGATTATTCACGCCTGGCATGCAGAACCGCATGATGGCGTCGTTGCAGTGGTGACGTTTGTCTTGACATTGTTTTTTGCGCCGCACCTGGAGGAGGGCATCATTATCGGTGTCCTGTTGTCGCTGGTGCTGTTCCTGTTCCGTTCGATGAGGCCGCGTGTCGCTGAACTGTCGCGCTTTCATGACAACACTATGCGCGATATCTCGGTGCACGTCCTGGAAACCAGCCCGAAGATTTCGCTATTCCGCTTCGACGGTGACTTGTTCTTTGCCAATGCGGGCTATTTCGAAAACCAGATTTTGCAGATGGTGGCAGATAAACCGGAATTACGGTTTATTATTCTGGATGCCGAAGGCGTCAATGCCATCGATGCAACAGGTGAAGAGGTGCTGAGAAATACCGTCGAACGGCTGCGCGCACAGAACATCGAACTGGTTGTCGCCAGAATGAAGAAGCAGTTTATGGACAGTGTGCGTCGCACGCATCTGTTCGAAGAGATGGGTGAGAACAGCTTCTATTCCCGCGTTACCTACGCACTTGACTATGTGTGGGATTCGCTGGGTGACAGTTACGACCGTACAACCTGTCCGTTGCGCAGACAATAAATATCTAGTTAATTCCTGCGCGGGAGCGATGGCCCATCGCGATTAACTTAGCTCAGAGATCTATCGCGATGGGCCATCGCTCCCTCGTAAGAACAGGTTCGTTATTGCCTAACCAGAAACTCCAGGACAAATTTGGTGCCGAAATAGCCCAGAACCAGCAGGGTGACACCGCCGATAGTCCAGTGGACGGCATTTCGTCCACGCCAGCCCCATCGCCAGTGGCCAAACAGAAAGATCCCAAATACCAGCCAGGCACCGGCAGAGAATAGAATGTGATGAGTGACGGTAAAGGGGCGGCCGAATATCTGTTCGAAAAATACCAGCGCGGAGATAATCGTCAATGTCAGCAGGCCGAAACCTATAGTAATCATATTGAACAGCAGCCCTTCCATGGTTTCCAGCGGCGGAAGCTGTTTGTTGAGCTGACTTGCCTTGTGGTTGCGCAGTGCGTTTTCCTGAGTATTGATGATTAGTGCCTGGATTCCGGAAAGTGCAAGCAGACTGTATGCCAGTACAGCAACCGAGATATGCAGGTTCATCAGCGGCATGCCGCGGGCAACGACATACTGGCCGGGCAACAATGCCCCAACGAGCAGGGCAAGGATGGCCAGCGGCAGGATGATGACCCCCAGGTTGGTAACAGGGCGTATTATCGCTGCGAGCATATATAGAAGTACCATCATCCACATAACCATGGACGCGGTATGCCCGAAGGACAATTTATAGCCTTCCGGGCCTACAATCTGCAGTTTAAGCAGAATGGCGTGGAAGATCAGTGTGGCCGTGAGTGCAAGAAGAAACACACGGTTCTGTGGTTCGATGATGCGTGATGCGCTGCATTTCAGGCGGCGGAAAGCCAGCATGCTGGTCAGGAAGTACATGACGGCGACAATCAGTGCCAGAATGTTGATGCTCATTGCTTATAAGGTTACTGCGTGCAAAAGGTTAAAAGTACAGTTGCCTATCTTAAACTCCGTTCGGATCGAAGGCCAAGCGAATTAGTGTATATCGTAGTCTGATGCTCTTTGTAAGAGTAGAATCAGGCGCCTGATAAATAGAGTGCAACAATATGTTTGAAAATCTCGGTGACCGGCTTCAGGGCACCTTTAAAAAACTGCGTGGCCAGGGACGCCTGACTGAAGACAATATTCAAGATGCAATGCGAGAAGTGCGTATGGCATTGCTGGAAGCGGATGTCGCTCTGCCTGTTGTGAAAAAATTCATCGAACGGGTTAAGGAGAAGGCGATAGGGCAGGATGTATTGACCAGCCTGACGCCGGGTCAGGCGGTCGTCAAGGTCGTCAATGATGAACTCATCCACCTGATGGGTGAGTCCAACGATCAGTTGAACCTCGCCACACGTCCGCCCGCCGTTATCCTTGTAGCGGGTTTACAGGGCGCTGGTAAGACCACCACAATTGCCAAGCTGGGCCGTTTTCTCAAGCAGCGTGAAAAGAAAAAAGTAATGGTCACCAGTGCGGACGTGTACCGCCCGGCGGCTATCAAACAGCTCGAAACACTCGCAAGCCAGGTCGAAATTGGCTATTTCCCGTCCAGCACAGAGCAGAAGCCCGTGGACATTGTGCTGAACGCCATCGATGCAGCAAAGAAAAGCGCCAGCGATGTGCTGCTGATTGATACTGCGGGGCGTTTGCATATCGACGAGACCATGATGCAGGAAATCAGAGCTGTCCACGCGGCAGCCGATCCAGTGGAAACACTGTTTGTTGCTGACGCCATGACTGGCCAGGATGCCGTCAAGACTGCCAGGGCCTTCGATGAGGCACTGCCGCTTACCGGCGTCATTCTGACCAAAACAGACGGCGACGCACGTGGCGGCGCAGCACTGTCGATTCGTGAAGTTACCGGCAAACCGATCAAGTTTCTGGGTATCGGCGAGAAGATGGATGCCCTGGAGGCGTTTCATCCAGATCGTCTGGCATCACGCATCCTTGGCATGGGTGACGTACTGACCCTGGTCGAAGAGGCGCATGAAAAGGTCGACAAAGACCAGGCCGAGAAGCTTGCCCACAAGCTGAAGAAGGGCAAGGGATTTGACCTCGATGATTTTCGTGAACAACTGTTGCAGATTGAGAAAATGGGCGGTATGGGTAAGATGCTGGACAAGCTGCCAGGCATGGGCAACCTGCCAGACAGTGTAAAAGCGCAGGTCGAGGGCAACCCGCAAAAGCACCTCGTTGCGATCATTAATTCCATGACACCACATGAACGGCAGCACCCGACTATCATCAAGGCCACGCGCAAGAAACGCATTGCGGCCGGATCGGGTACATCAGTGCAGGAAATCAACCGCATGCTCAAGCAATTCACCCAGATGCAAAAAATGATGAAGCGTATGGGAAAAGGGAAGCGTGCCATGCGCGGCATGATGCAGGGTCTGGGAGGCATGCCGGGTATGCCGTACCCAAAATAGCCAGGAGGGATGGGGTTCGGGGGAAGGGAAGCCTTTTCCCGTAGATAATCCTGCAAGGAAACCCTGAAAAAGTTGTGAAACGACTTTTTCAGGGTTTCCTTTGTAAACATGCTTCCATAGCACCTGTTTTCGCTGTAAAATCGCGCGTTTATTATTTTTGGACGTTTGCCGGACACTGATTCCGGGGAGAAGATATGGTTGTTATTCGTCTGGCGCGTGGTGGTGCCAAGAAAAGACCTTTTTATTCGATCGTAGTTGCAGATCATCGCCGTGCCCCCCGTGGCCGCTATATTGAGCGGGTGGGTTTCTTTAACCCGCGTGCAACGGATAGCGAAGAAACGCTGCGCCTGGATCGTGAAAGACTGGATTACTGGGTAAGCAAAGGTGCCCAGATGTCTGATCGCGTAGCCTCACTGGTCAAGAGCAAGGCTGCTTAAAAGCAGTTAACCCTGATGAATGTTGTCCTCGGCAAAATCGTCGGGGTTTTTGGCGTCAAGGGACGGGTCAAGATCTATTCGGATACGCGGCCCAGAGAAAAGATATTTGAGTACAGCCCCTGGTTGCTGGACAGGCAGGGCAAGCGTTCAGAAGTTGTAATACTGGAAGGGAGTGCGCAGGGCAAAGGCCTGGTCGCTCAACTGAAGGGAATCGATGACCGTAATACGGCGGAAAACCTGATCGGTTCGGTAATTAGTTATCCGCAGGAGAAAATGCCTGAACCGGCGGCTGGCGAATTCTACTGGTCGCAGTTGGAAGGTGCCGGGGTCGTCAATCAGGACGATATAGAGTTGGGCAGCGTGGTCTACCTGTTTGAAACCGGAGCCAACGATGTCATGGTGGTGCAGGGAGAGCGAAAACATTTGATCCCTTTCACCAAAGACGCAGTTCTGGATGTGGACCTGGAGCAGAACCAGATTCGGGTCAACTGGGATCCGGACTTTTAGACTAGAAAAGACAAATGGATATCGACATCATTACCCTGTTTCCGGGGATGTTCGATGCCTTGACGGAATACGGGATCACATCCCGCGCCATTAAAAACAGGCATTTGGCGCTGCGGTACTGGAATCCACGTGATTATACAGAGGACCGTCACAGGACGGTCGATGACAGGCCATATGGCGGTGGCCCTGGAATGGTCATGAAAACCGAGCCGCTTGAGCGTGCACTGGATGATATCAGCCGGCAGCATGGCGACAAGCGACCAGTGATTTACCTGTCTCCGCAGGGGCGGCAGATGGATCACAAACAGGTGGTAGACCTGGCACAGCATAAGGGGTTGGTCCTGCTGGCTGGTCGCTACGAAGGTGTAGACGAACGGTTTATTGCCAGCTGTGTCGATCTGGAGTTATCAATAGGTGACTTCGTTCTGACGGGTGGTGAGCTGCCGGCAATGGTGTTGATAGACGCCGTAGCCAGACAGTTGGAAGGTGTACTCGGTAATGAATTGTCAGCTGAGTCTGATTCATTCGTAGAAGGGCTGCTGGACTGCCCTCACTACACGAGACCGGAAGCATACAAGGGACAGACGGTGCCCGCAGTGTTGTTGTCAGGCGATCACGCAGCCATAGAGCGCTGGCGTATGAAGCAGTCACTGGGAAGAACATGGTTGAGACGGCCGGATTTGCTTGATAAGGCCGAGCTCGATAAGGAGCAGCAGTTGCTGCTCGATGAATTCAAACATGAACATGATGGTAGTCAGGAGAAAAGGCATGAGTAATCTAATTCAGGAACTGGAAACGGAGCAGTTGAGAACCGACATTCCGGAATTTGCACCCGGTGACACTATTGTTGTCCAGGTTAAGGTGAAGGAAGGTGAACGCGAACGTTTGCAGGCCTTTGAGGGTATCGTTATCGCAATCAAGAATCGCGGTATTAATTCATCATTCACTGTTCGCAAGATGTCCTACGGTGAAGGCGTAGAACGTGTGTTCCAGACACACAGTCACCAGATTGCTTCGGTCACAGTAAAGCGCCGTGGTGACGTGCGTCGTGCCAAGCTGTATTACCTGCGTGGTCTGACTGGCAAGGCAGCACGCATTAGAGAAAAGATCTGAGCATCCCGGAATTCAAGCTGTCATACTGCTAAGCAGTTCACAGCTGAAATAAACTGAAAAGGGCGGTCCGTGTGGGCTGCCCTTTTTTGTGCTGCCGCAGGTATGGCTGTGCTATCAGGAAGTGCAATTCAGGGTGGTATCATAGAACGAAGCTAACGCCTGATTAGTGTTGTTCAGAGGTTCCTTTAGCGTTGGAGTTAATAGTTATGGTTACTGAACAGACATACAGCGCATTAATAGATTCTCCTGTTGGTGTTCTTGGTGTGAGCATCACCGGTAATTGCCTCAGCGGCATCGAGTTTCTCGGTGAGCTTGATGCGGATTGTGGGCAAACCGGCCGGCACAGTGACAGCATTAAGCGTGTCCGTGCTGCACTGAAGGAATATTTTGCCGAAGGAAATACTATAATCGACATTAATATAGGCCTACAAGGTACTGAATTTCAACAAAGAGTATGGGGCGCCTTGAAGTCGATACCTACCGGTCAAACACGAACTTATGGTGATATTGCCCGTCAGTTGGGTAGCTCGCCTCGCGCGGTTGGCAATGCCTGCCGCAGAAATCCTGTCCCAATCTTTGTGCCCTGTCATCGAGTCGTTTCAGCGAACGGTGCTGGCGGTTTTATGGGTTCAACAAGTGGTCGTCCCATGAAGATAAAGAACTGGTTGCTGGAGCATGAAAGAACGCGCTGACGAGCAGCTTGATCGATTTATCGATGCTCTCTGGCTGGAGTCTGGATTGAGTGATCATACACTGTCTGCCTACCGGCGTGATCTGACAGGTTTTAGCCAGTGGCTGGCAGGTTTTTCCGATGTGCTGCTGGCGGAAGCCCGTCGCAGCGATGTGCAGGCATACCTGGGTTCGCGTGTTCAGCAGGGCGCGAGTCCCAGAACAACGGCAAGATTATTGTCCTCCATGCGCCGGTTCTTCCGCTACCTGGTACGGGAAGGGTTGCGTCAGGACGAGCCCACCAGCGATATTGATGCACCACGCATAGGACGCCCCCTGCCTGTTAGCCTGTCGGAAGAGCAGGTCAGTAATTTGCTGCTGGCACCAGATATCAAAACAGCACGCGGCTTACGGGATCGAGCCATGCTTGAAATCCTCTACGCAACAGGCCTGCGCGTTTCCGAACTCGTCAGTCTCGAATTGCACCAGATCAACCGCCAGGCAGGCGTTGTCAGAGTGATTGGCAAGGGGTCTAAAGAACGGCTGGTTCCAATGGGGGAAGAGGCGCTCTACTGGATTGAATGCTATCTCAATGAAGGCAGGCCCGCTCTGCTTCGGAATGCAGACAGCAGCGTGGTTTTCCCGGGACGTGGAGCGAAAGCGCTGACGCGCCAGGCATTCTGGTATCTTATACGGCGTTATGCCACCCAGTCAGGCATAAGTAGTCATCTGTCTCCGCATACATTGCGTCATGCCTTTGCGACGCATTTATTGAATCATGGTGCAGATCTGCGCGTCGTGCAAATGCTGCTAGGCCACTCAGACTTATCCACAACACAGATTTATACCCATGTGGCTCGTGAGCGGCTGAATCAGTTGCACAAAGAGCATCATCCCAGAGGGTGATGTAGTACACTGCGGTCGCCAAGTTAATCGAGAACTCCAACTCAATGAAAAATATACGTTATCTGAACCTGGCTATATTCCTGATCGCATTAACTACCCTTACGCTGGAACTGACGCTTATGAGGGTATTTGACGTTCTGTGGTATCAAAATATGGCCTATATGATTATCACACTTGCCATGTTCGCGTTCGCATTTTCTGGTGTTTATGTGTCTCTATGGCCAATAAGAGAAGGCGCAAATGTTAAACGCAGGTTGGCCCTGCTGGCGTTGCTGCTCGGAGTTTTTGCGATCGGGATTCTTCCTGCTGTCAATAAAATGCCAGTGGATTTCAGTAAATTCTTCACAGATGAGGGTGGTGGTTTTGGCAACTTCTTTCTTCTATACCTGATCCTGGCACTTCCCTTCTTTATAGCAGGCATTATCTTCTCCACCATCTTTTCGGCCTGGCCGGAAAACATTCGCAAGCTCTATTTCTGGGATCTCAGTGGAGCAGCGCTGGGAAGTATTTTTCTGATTCCGCTACTTCCACGTGTTGGTCCAGGAGGTATCTTGCTAATAGTACTTGGTATTGCGATCCTCGCAGCAGGTATGTTTTTGGGCAATAGAAATTGGCTTCGATTAGCAGTAATTGTCTCGCTCGGGATAAACGTCACAGCTTTTGTTTTGCCTCAGGGAAGCCTGGAGTTCAGGGAGCATATGCAGAAGCGCAATCTGCTTTACTATCGTACTTTGGATCGAATCGAACTGGAGAAATGGGATCCAACATCAAAAATTGATGTGGTAAGGTATAGCGATGAACTGAGGTTTATTCTTTACGACGGTGGTTCACAGACTAGTGAGTTGGTTCGCTTTGATGGCGATTTCGAAAAGCTCCGGCAAGAATTGCCGGCTGAATACAAAAAGCACTTTAACCAATTACGCAAACTTACATCTCATGCCTTAAAAAAGGATCAGAACCAGGATGTTCTGATTATTGGCGCTGCAGGCGGTCAGGAAATCAAGGCAGCGCTATCATATGGGGCATCGCACATTGATGCCGTAGAGTTAGTGGGTACGGTTGTAAAGCTGGGTAAAGTCGATTATGCCTCATTTAACGGGAATATATTCAACCACCCTAATGTGAATGCCCATGTTGCCGAAGGGCGCAGTTTTATTCGAGCGACAGATAAAAAATACGACATTATTCAAATATTTTCCAATCATACTACTTCAAGCATCGCTGCCGGGACTGGCGCAATGGCGACAACGTATTTACAGACGGTTGAAGCTTACGAAGAATATTTTACCCATCTGAAAGATGATGGAATATTGCAGATCAATCACCACTTCTATCCGAAAATGATAGTCACTGCTGCGCTTGCCTGGAAAAACTTGGGCAATGATAATTTCAGACAACATGTTGTTCTATGTGAAGGTCGTACGCTACCAACATTTTTAGTAAAAATGTCCTCCTGGACTCAGGATGAACTCAAATTAGTCGAGCAAATATACGAGCAAGGAAAGCCTTGCATAGAAAACCCCTTTGTTCCTGAGAGGTCATCGTTATCGGATCAGTTTTATGTTGGCGATCTGGATCCAGCATACGCAGGCAAGCTGGCGTATCGTGCTGATCCATCAACAGACGACAAACCCTATTTTAATCACATTAGAAAGTCATTAGGGTTGGTTGGCGAGGACAGGGATACATATATTTCACCTATAATCAGGCACATGCTAAATATCCAAGCTGAAGGGAGTGCATTGCCACGCGATGTTATGCATCTGTTTATTGTAGGTGCAGCATCAATTCTAGCTGTGATCCTGTTTTTGATATTGCCGACTCTGTTTTCACGTACTGGCAAGGTTCATTGGGAGGGCAAGTCCTGGAGTCTGGCCTATTTCTCCTGCCTGGGTGCGGGATTTATTATCGTAGAGCTTGTATTTATACAATTGTTCATGAAACTCGTCGGCTATCCACTCTACACCTATTCATCGGTTGTGTTCGGCCTGTTGCTGGCAGCGGGAACGGGCAGCTATCTTTCAAGCAAATTGAATGTGACGCCAAAAAATCGTTGGGTTCTGCCATTTATTGGCCTGTTTATTACTAGCGCCGTGTTTTTATTTACTTACCAGGGTTTGTTCGAGGTATTCCTTGCGTGGTCTGTATTGTCGCGCGCCATTTTTGCCATACTTATGATATTTCCCATGGGTATTTTCATGGGCATGTTATTTCCAATGGGCATACTATTGCTCAAAGATGAACCATCAGGCAGCATCGCCTGGGCCTGGGCCATGAATGGCTTATTCACGGTTGTAGGTGGTCTACTGAGTGTTCTACTCTCCATTTATCTCGGCTTTACAGTCACCCTCATTTTTGCGATGGCAATATATCTGCTTGGGTGGCTTGCCTTTGCCCGTTTTCGTACCAGGGTGCTGGCAGAAACTGGCGCTATGCCCTGAATTCTATGCGTCGTTGATGGGTAGTACAGATGGTTTTTAGTTCAATATTATTTTTATATCTGTTTCTGCCGCTCACGCTGCTGTTGTATTTTGTTGCGGGCCCACGCTTCAGAAACTTTCTACTATTAACTGCAAGTCTGTTTTTCTATGCCTGGGGAGAGATGGGCTATGTCCTCCTTATGTTATTTTCCATAGCTTCAAACTGGCTTGTCGGTTTGGGGATAGACGCTGCAAAAAAACAAGGGCGCTCAGGCAAGAAAGTATTAATTATAGGAATTACCATAAATTTATTTCCATTGGCATTTTTTAAGTATGGAAATTTTATTGCCGATAATCTCAGTTCACTCATGGCTGTATTGGGTCTTGGCGGGATCACTCTTAATGATGTGCACTTGCCGATAGGGATATCCTTTTTTACATTCCAGGCCATATCGTACATTGTCGATGTATACAGGCATGAAGCTGAAGTACAAAAAAACCCATTAAATCTGGCCCTCTACATTTCTTTGTTCCCGCAACTTATTGCTGGACCGATAGTTCGTTACCATGACATAGCCAGGGAGATAATAGTAAGGCGAACTACAGCCGTAGATTTCAGGGATGGAGTCCTGCGATTTGTTGCAGGTCTTGCGAAGAAAGTGCTTATTGCCAATAATTTGGGTGCTCTGGCAGATCACGTATTTTCACTTCCTCCAGGTGAACTTTCCGCAGGATTGGCATGGTTAGGATTGATCGCCTATACGCTGCAAATTTACTATGACTTTTCAGGATACTCTGATATGGCAATTGGGTTAGGCCGTATGTTTGGGTTCCATTTCCTTGAAAACTTCAATTATCCTTATATAAGCCGGTCTATCAGTGATTTCTGGCGCCGTTGGCATATTTCCCTGTCCTCATGGTTTCGAGATTATCTCTACATCCCACTCGGAGGAAACCGAGTGGGACTAGCCAGGAATTATTTCAACCTGCTGATGGTGTTCTTCCTCTGTGGCTTATGGCACGGCGCCAGCTGGGTGTTTGTGATTTGGGGGCTTTACCATGGGGCTTTTCTTGTATTAGAACGCAGCCCTGCTGGTACATTACTAGATAAATTACCTGTTCCTCTCCGTCACGCATATACTTTATTTGTAGTCATGATCGGCTGGGTATTTTTCCGTTCTGAAACATTAAATTATGCATTTCAGTACATAGCTGCTCTCGGTAATTTTGCAGGTGATCCTTATCTTGACGCCGAACTTTTTGCTGCGATGAATAACGAATTTTATCTTGCACTTATTACAGGTATATTGTTTGCGATGCCCATTATCCCAACTGTAAAGACAGTATTGGAACAGTATCAGGAAAAGTTATCAGGCTCTGGTGTGATTATTCTCAAGAGTGGAACAACGGCGGTACTGATGATCTGGTTAGCATTCCTGGTCGTTTATGGCTCTGCTGAACTTATTAGTGGAACACATAATCCATTCCTATATTTCCGTTTTTAATCTGCATGCATTTTATCAACAACATTTATCAGCACGTATGTAAGCATAGTTACCAGTATCTGATAGCGGCAATTTTCCTGGTACTGTACTACTTTTCCTTCCTTTCAACTCAATTGAATACAATTATAATCGACGTAAGTCTTTCTGCTGAGAATCCTGGGGTTTTAACATTCTTCTGGCCAACTCCAAAGAATGAGTACAAATTTAAACAATCACGCTCTATCCAATACCCCTCTGGGGCAAATAGCTATCAACTTGAAATTCCATATTTCTCAAAAAAGAAGAGCCTGCGCCTTGATCCAGATTCAGGTCAAAATAACATCAGTTTGCGATCTCTCAGCTTTACCAGATCAGGCAACACTATAACTTTAACACCCGAACAGATAGCGGCTTCTATTTCAGTTGCCATAGGTCTTGAACAGAATCTGACTCCTGGTGATCTGAAATTGTCACTGGAGCCAACTGACCCAATGTTAATTTTTGGGGAATTGCCAATTCCAACAAACTGGATGTTCTGGATTGCCCCGTTTGTTGTGCTTCCATTCATTATCTACCTTTCTTCAAGGGTGAAGAATTGTAGTAGAAAACTGCTTGAACCTTTCGCTTCACTCCTGATCATCAGTCTTGCGATATTGTATCTGGAGGGGAGTTTTTATCCTCAGGATACGCTGTTAAGTGCACTTATTATTAATATTATTGCTGCATTGGCTATCTTGATATGTATAGTAATTCTACAAAGAATTTGGGCATCAAAAACTCGATTTGGGTTGATTGGAACTTTATTGATAATTGCTCTCTTTTTATTTTTACTGATTGGTCAAATGTTTCTCAGCCTTGTGCCTGAGACAATAACAAAAATTAAAATCAACACTGAAGAAGCCTTTAATAAGAATAAAGATGATGGTTTAAATTCAGCATTAATGAGTGCCAGGGATGCCCTGGAAAATACCTTTGTCCGCAGCTTTCATTCCAGGAAAGAACTCCTCACACTGAATGCGGAAAGTAAAATATTTGGTTTAAAGTTTTCTCCCATGCCTAAGGTTATTATCGGTAAAGATAACTGGTTCTTTGAGGGTTACGGAAGACGTCGAGTAGAAAACGATATCGTAAGTTCTTTTGATAACGTTACCGACTACATGGGCCAAAATCCATTTACTGAATCAGAGCTCGAGGCATGGCGAATAGCATTAGAAGAACGATTCTACTGGCTAAAAGAGAGAGGCAGTAAATACATTTTTGCACTCGCCCCTACAAAGGCACTTGTGTACCCTGAAAAATTACCAGAACGAATCTTGTCAATGAAACAGAAGCTCAACCGGCCAACTCGCTATGACCAGTTGATAAATTACCTGGAAGAAAATTCAATAGTCCCCGTTGTAGATCTCAGGTCAGCGTTACTAGCTGCAAAGAGCAATGACCCTGAGAGAATACTGTTTTATCGTACTGATTTTCATTGGAACTACTACGGTGCGCTGCTAGCTTACCGGGCAATAATTGATGGGATAAACCTTGCGTATCCAGAATATCAGCTGGTAGCAGGAAGTCCGCAAGAGTTTATCGTCGAAAAAAATACTGGCTGGGTCCATCATAAATTTATGTATATGGTTGGTCTCGATCCAGCCCGGCACAAGAATGACACGTACCTGACTTTTTTTCCAAAACCCGAAAGCAAGTATTCAGATATTCTGGATTTTGCTAAAAATGGTATCTACGATAATAGCCTTCCCAGAATTGAAGCAATAAGGTACGGGCAAGAAAAATTTGGTGTGCGTGAGATTGACAACCCTAATGGAAGCTTGCCAATGATGTTTATCATAGGAGACTCATTCATAGAAAAAACACTTGGCTACTTTAGTCTGCACAGTAAAAAGACATTAAATTTCCGTGTTGTTACCAATTTTCCTGTCGCACCTTTTACTCAAGCAGAAATGAAGCCGGATATTGTTGTACAAGAAGTTTTAAATATGTACTTATTACAGAACCCGCCTGGCAATCCACCTGAAGTTCGTGCCGCTCGCATCAGGGCGTTTGAGAAGAATAGAAAACCTCACACTAAAGAGCAACTGGTCCCAATGTGAGAGAGGAAAAGGCGGGCAAAAGGTATCAGGTAATCCTGATATACATCTGAAACCCGCATAGAATATGGCGCTCCCTAGGGGACTCGAACCCCTGTTGCCGGCGTGAGAGGCCGGAGTCCTGGGCCACTAGACGAAGGGAGCGTTTATGCCGATATCTACTGGAAATGATAGAATGGCGCTTTCTTGAAAGAGCGTGATTATAAAGGATCATTTTGGCTTCCGGAAGTTTGAATTTACCAACTGTAAAATATTACCCGGCTGAGCAATTCGGGCTTAGTAAATCGCAGATATCCAAAGCTGCGTTGACTGTGCTCAAAGGTCTCAACAAACACGGCTATGACAGTTATCTGGTTGGCGGTTGCGTCAGAGATCTGTTGCTGGGTGTCGAGCCGAAAGACTTCGATGTGGTGACCAACGCCAGTCCTGAAGATATACACTCCATATTTCGCAGTGCGCGCATTATCGGGCGGCGTTTTCGATTGGTTCATGTCCGATTTGGACGCGATATTATTGAAGTCGCAACTTACCGTGGCCATCCAGGCAGTCAGTTGAGCGAGGAGGGCAGACTGTTATCGGATAATGTGTATGGCAGTCGAGATGAAGATGCTGTACGGCGCGATTTACCTGTCAACGCAATGTATTACGATCCGGCTGCCAGTGAGGTGCTGGATTACCACAACGCACTGGCTGACATAGAGGCAGGCATTCTCCGGACGATCGGGGACCCGGTAGTCCGTTTCCGTGAAGATCCTGTCCGCATGCTTCGTGTTGTGCGTTTCTCAGCCAAGCTGGGATTTCAGATAGAAAAGCAAACAGCCTCTGCTATAAACGATTTGGCACAATTACTGGAAGATGTCCCGCCAGCTCGTCTGTTTGAAGAAGTTCTCAAGCTGTTTCATTCTGGCAGTGCGGTCACGACATTTGAGCGCTTGCGTCAGCATGATCTGTTCGAATATCTGTTTCCTGCAACGGAAGAGATACTGGCAACACTCGATCATGATTTCCCCCGTACATTTCTGCCGCTAGCACTTGAAAACACCGATAAGCGTATCGCTGTGGGCAAACCGGTTATTCCCGCCTTCCTGTTTGCAGTATTGTTGTGGGAGCCTTATCACCAGCAAATGCAGGCTTACATGCACCAGGGTATCGGTGAGTATGAGAGCATTCATATGGCAGCTAATGTCGTTATCGAACAGCAAATTCGCATCGTCGCGATTCCTAAACGATTCACAGCACAGGTACGCGAAATCTGGGAGATGCAGTATTTCTTTGATAAACAGCGAAAACGCCAGGTCTATCGCTTGCTGGAAAATCGAAAGTTTCGTGCCGGATATGATTTTTTGTTATTGCGCGCATCGGTAGGGCAAGCTGTACAGGAGACTGCAGATTGGTGGACGAGGCTGCAGGAGGAGGATGAAGTAGGCCGCCGTCGCATGATCAATGATCTGGCAGGCGGGACATCCCGACGGCGAAAACGTCGCAAACCTCGAAATAAGGCTCAAAATTGACCGATCTGGTATACATCGGTTTTGGGGCTAATTTGGGACAGCCGATCGAATGCCTGAACCGGGTCAAAAAAGAGATAAACCAGCTAAAAAGGACCAGCATCCTTCACATTTCTTCTTCTTATCGAAGCAAACCTATTGGTACATCAGATTTGCAGCCAGATTACATTAATGCAGTGATGGAAGTGCAAACAGAGCTAACAGCAGATGACTTGCTCATTGCAATGATGGAGATTGAAGCAAAGCACGGACGAGTGCGCCCTTCAGCAGCCAACAGCGCAAGAACTGTGGATCTGGACCTTCTCCTGTTTAAAGGGGAGATGCGTACAGATAAAGTACTCACATTACCGCATCCTCGCATTCAAGAAAGAGCCTTTGTCCTGTATCCTCTTCACGAGCTTAACCCGGCAATTGAAATACCGGGGCAGGGCTGTGTGGAAGATCTGCTTACCCATGTTGTGGAACAGGACATAGAGAAACTATGACAGACGGCAAACGGCAGTTTACAGATACTCTGCCGGAGTACATCGTCGTTGAAGGGCCCATCGGGGTGGGTAAGACCAGCCTGGCCATGCGGCTCGCCCGCGAGTTTTCTGCAGATACGCTGTTCGAACAACCTAAAGACAATCCATTTCTGGAGAAGTTTTATCAGTCTCGCGAGAAATACGCACTCGCCACACAGCTGCATTTTCTCTTTCAGCGTGCCAAACAGATGAAGACCTTAATGCAGCGTGATCTGTTCCAGTCCGCCTGTGTCGGTGACTTCCTGCTTGAGAAAGATCGATTGTTCGCCAGATTAAATCTGGATGATGATGAACTGTCTCTGTATGAACAGATATATGAAAACCTCAGTCCGGAATTGCCAAGGCCAAATCTTGTGATCTATCTTCAGGCGCCCGTCCCGGTTCTGACAAAACGCATCAAGCGGCGGGGAATTGATGCCGAACTGAATATTGACGATGATTATTTGCAGGCGCTTTGTGCGGCCTATACGTCATTTTTTCACACGTACAAGGCATCTCCACTGCTCGTGGTTAATGCGGAACACATCAATTACGTAGACAAGGATGAAGACTACCAGATGCTGCTCGAGCATATATTGAAGATTAAATCCGGCCGACACTTCTTTAACCCACTTGTGGATAGCTAGAAATGCAGATTGCCAGGAATCGTGAGGAACTGCGTAATGCCGTCTCCAGGTATCGACAGCAGCAGCTCAAAACCGGATTTGTACCTACCATGGGAAATCTGCATGCAGGCCATCTAAGTCTTGTCGAGGCGGCTATCAATGAGTGCGATGTGGTAATTACAAGTATCTTTGTCAATCCGATGCAATTCGGAGAGAATGAGGATCTGAACACCTACCCGAGAACTCCACATGAGGACATCGCGGCACTGGATGACCTGCATGTTGATTTACTCTATCTTCCGGAGGTTTCAGATGTTTATCCAGGAGGTCTTGAATCTCAGACGCGCGTGGTTGTGCCTGGTTTATCTAAAATGCTTTGTGGCATATCCAGGCCTTTATTCTTCACCGGTGTAGCGACTGTAGTAAATCGTTTATTTAATCTTGTGCAGCCTGATGTGGCCTATTTCGGGCGCAAGGATTATCAACAGTTATTAGTAATTCGAAAGATGGTTGATGATCTGGCCATTCCCATCGAAATTCGAGGCATCGATACTGTACGGGAAGGGGATGGCCTGGCTATGTCTTCCCGCAACAACTATCTCAATAACGAGCAGCGCAGTCAGGCCAGTAAACTGTACATGGTGCTACGTGACACTGCGCTACAATATACACAGCAGGGTGAGAGGGCCAGGCTGGAAAAAACAGCAAGAGACAGGCTGGCATCATACGGTTTCAGACCCGACTATCTGGAAATTCGGCGCAGTGCAGACCTGGCAATCCCAGAAAGTGGTGACAGAGACTTGATAATTGTTGCAGCTGCCTGGCTCGAGGAAACGCGCCTGATAGACAACATGGTATTTTCAATCAATGAATAACTCCAAAAAAACACATGCCGCAGTGACTTCTTCAGGTTCAGCGTTGCAGCGTTACCAGGATGTCATAGTCGGGCAGAGGTCATTCCTGCGCACCTTGTATTTCGAGTTTTGTACCTGGCTGGCTCTCGTACCCGGTGCACTGGGACTTATGCTGCGAAAATGGTTCTGGCCCCGTTTGTTCGGGTCCTGTGGTAGAAGCGTTATGTTTGGCAGTAATGTACTACTGCGCCATCCTCATCGTATGAATATCGGCAATAACGTCATCATCAGTGAAGGTGTAATACTCGATGCGCGTAACAGCGATGGTACAGACATACTGACCATTGATGATGATGTGATGCTTGCCAATAATGTTTCGATAAACTGCAAGGGTGGGAAGATCCGGATTGGCAGGAATGTAGGACTTGGTGCTCAGACCATTCTGCATTCAGTCGCCAATTCACCGCTGATTCTTGGAGATGATGTGATTATTGGGCCACAATGCTACCTGGTAGGGGGCAGTAACTACAATATCGACGACCTCTCGATCCCGACCTGGAAGCAGGGGATAAAAGAAGATGGTGGCTCCGAACTCAAAGACAATGTCTGGCTCGGTGCGGGTGTTACGGTTGTTGGTGGTGTAACCATCGGTAGTGGTTCAGTCATTGCTGCCGGTGCCGTTGTCACTAGTAACATAGAGCCTATGAGCATTTGTGGTGGTATCCCTGCGCGTGTGATACGGAAGAGGGAAGACACCGCCTAACTTGCTTGCGGCCTTGAAAGTGTGAAAAAACCAGCCTACATACTAACGGTCATAGCAAAACTGCTTGTTTCTGGTGGTTTGCTGTACTGGCTGCTTAAAGACGCAGAATTCAGTGTCATTTTCGACACCATAAAGCAGGCAAATCCGTGGCTGCTTGCACTTGCATTCTGCATGTATTTTCTCGGTTACTTTATTACCGCATCCCGCTGGCAAACGCTGCTGAGATCGCAGGGATATGATGCACCGTTGCTGCAGCTTGTCCGCTCATTCATGGTGGCCCTGTTTTTCAGTAACTTTCTCCCTTCTACAATCGGTGGAGATATCGTGCGCATGTATGATTCATGGAAAATCATGCGCAACAAATCAGAAGCCTTCGCTGTGATATTTATTGATCGGTTTTTCGGTATCACGGCGCTGTTCTGCTATGCCCTGGTTGCTCTGCTGTTTATGCATCAGGCTACTGAACTGGTTCCGGCCCTGAGGCCGATACTGATTGCGGGTTTCATTTTGGCCGTAGTTTTTATATTTATTGTCTTTTCCCGTGCAGATTATCTTTCTGCCAGATCGGAAGCATGGCAGGGGCAGCACCCGAATCCTGTCTTTCGCCTGCTTGGCAAGTTGCTGCGGGCATTTTCGGTTTACAGCGGCAAAACAACAACGCTCACCAAGGTGTTCGTGCTGTCTCTGCTGTTGCAGCTGAATGTCATTTTACATTTCATAATCATCACCTATGCATTGGGAATTGATGTCCCTGTTGTGGCAATGTTTGTCATTATCCCTGTTGCAACAGTGGTAATGATGCTGCCTGTTTCGATCAACGGTATTGGCCTGCGGGAAGCCGTATTTGTGCTGTTCTTTGGTTTGTTCGGAGTCAGTGGGGATCAGGCTATAGCCTTTGCCTGGGTAGCATACGGGTTTGTGCTCGTGCAGGGCTTGCTGGGTGGCCTGGTGTTTGCGATCAGGTTGCAGAGTCGCGATACAGGACAAGGTCTGAGGCAGGGAAGTGAAGAATAGGGAAATAACGGATCAGAGTAGAAAGGTCTGGTATACGGGGCTTACTCTATTTATCTGTTTTCTGTGTTATTACACGTTGACAGCAAGCATCCTGCCAACAGGCGCTGGACCGGATTATCCAGTCAGCAATGATATTTCCCGGTTTGTCTATGATCATTTATCCCTGCCTGTTTTGCCGGAAGATGAAGAAGACCTGATGTTTACACCGGGTGGGACAACCAGAGCGACCAGGCCCCCGGCTTCATACCTGATATCCGGTTTTATTGCCCATTTATCTCCCTATATGGATAGTAGTTCTTTTCACGCATGGAGGCATGGGACGGGTCTGACATCTGCACTGACTTTGCTGGTTGTATTCATCACACTTTATGCCTGCTTTCAGTCGCTCGCCTATGCGTTGAGCGGCGCAGTCCTGCTAGGGCTGATGCCGCAGTTTACTTTTATCGCCTCCTACAATAACGATGATAGTGCAGGGATCCTGTCAGCTTCACTGGTCGTTATGTCGATGGTCTTTATACTCAGACAGGGTGTTAGCACAAAGACAATCGCAATCATGGCAGCGAGTTGTGGTTTTGTACTGGTGACAAAGTTTACTGCATGGCTAATCCTACCATTTGCCTTTGTCTACACGCTTTGGCAGGCCCGTGACCAGTATCGAATCTGGTGGAAATATCTTCTCATTGCACTGCCGCTGATTGTGGTCAGTGGTGGATGGTGGGTATTGTTAAATATGATTCACTATGGCTGGGATGACCCGCTGCAGTTTGGTATTGGACAAGATCTCATTGAGTCTCATAGGGATAATGCCCAACTAGGATTAGGTGGAGGCTACATCACTCAGGGTGCGAGTTATTACGAGTTGCTGATAGAAAATTATAAAAGTTTTATCAATATATCTCTAATGTCTTTCATCGGCTACCTTGATTGGCAGAGGCTGCCTCTTGGTGTAGTTCAATATGTGTTTTATGGATCTATAGTGGTCATTGCTGTCGTTTATGCAGCAGTCATATTATTGATAACGGTTGGTGGCAGGCTAGCTGGGACGAAGATCAGAGCTTTGACACAGGTTAACCCCGGCTTTGTTTCTTTTTTGTTCGCCATAATTACATTTCAGATATTCATGTATGTACGCTTCAATATTTATCATGATATCCAGTTGCAAGGTAAATATGTGCTGCCGGTTGTTCTACCTTTAGTTATTCTTTTTTTCTGTGCAGTAAAATCTATACGGTCTTTCGCATTCCAGGGTTCTAAACGTAATGTTGCTGGAATATTTGGCATAATACTTGTGTCGATTGCAGTGTTAATCCACATTGATGCCTATAGAAGTTACATCATTCCATTCTATAACCCACCAGCCTATGAATTAAAAGTTGGAATATTTCAACAGATGGACCTGGATACTGATCGCTATGTCAAAAAAATAAAGGGTATGGGATTAAGCATTACGGCTGATGGCAGCTGGCTTATTGAATCAAACAGCGCTGACCCACGGATGGTGATGACACCTGAATTCTGTGATGTTCTGGGTGACTATTCATTGATCAGGATTGAACTAGCCAGTGCCGAAGACGGGTTGTTGCAGATTTTCATAGATACAGGAGGCGCGGATGGCTTCAACATCAAGCAGAGCCTGTATACAAAATATTCACAAGGGGATAACACTCTAATGATTGCATCCGGTATAAAGCCATGCAAGCGGGTACGGATAGACCCGGTGGTGGGCACCGGTAACTTGACAATCAGGTCAATATCCGTAGCGCCATTATCCATCAGACCACTATGGTAAAACCGACACCCCTAGAACTTCATTCCCAGTGTAGCAAACAGAGCAGTCCCACCACCAAGCTTTGGATCATCCGAGGGTATATCCCGGTACGTCAGGTATGTCCCGACATTCGTGCCTCGATTCAGGTTCATAGTGTAGAAGGCCTCGAAATCGATTTCTGAAGGCGCGTCAGACATATCCATGTGTGTTGATGTTCTGGATACTGTTCCGGCAGAGTAATCGATGGAGTGTGGAACAATGAGTGTGACGCCACCATTGCTAACTCTTAGTGGACTCGAAATTGCAATGCCAGCCTTATCTTTATAGTTGATCAGATCATTGCCAAGCAGGCCGAAACTGTATGCATGGCTTTGCAAGCCTGTGAAGTCCTGCAGGAAAGAGCCACGCTGTTCATCGACATTTGTAAACCCATGCGTGTAATTGGCAAATACGGATAGCTTGTCAAATACCTTATGGCTGCCAGTAAGGCCAAGTGCCGTTGTCTTTGAACGGCTGACACTAAACACGCTGTCAGAGGCACCACCCAGCAGACTCCCCTTTTCAGTGATTTCACTCATGCGCAGTGACAGACTGCTAAGTTCGTTTGGTCGATATGTACCCTGGATAGTTGCAGTATTGCTTTGCAAACCATGTGTTTCATGGTCGTTGATACGGTTAGTACCGACACTCATAGAGTAGTGGTCATTATAAGAATAGCCCATGGACATGCTGTCTGCGCTTGCACCAAAACCCATGTAAGCATTGCTTAATGCTCCTCCCATGACAAAGTTTTCACTTAGTGACATACCGTTCACTTCATCAAAATCTGATCCGGGTGCCTGGTTGCTCTGCACATTGAAGAACAGGCCGTTCTCAAAATTACCATTTAATCTCAGGCTGACATTTTCAGCGAGAATCTGTTCCTCGGTTTCCATGAAGGGATCTGAATCTTTCAGATAGAAATAATCAGAAGGATTGTTTGTGCTGGTGTACATGGAGGCAGAAATGTTTTCACTCAATGGGACTTCCATAGTGCGCGACTGACGATCAAACATATCCATTACATCGAACAGCCTGGGGCCTGTGTCACGTACAGTAATGGCATTGTTCAGATTCATGATATAGGGGCGGTTATAACTGTCGAGAACAAGTGTATTCTCTATTTGTTTCTTGGCATCCTTGTTTTTTATCAGCCAGTAGGCGACGCCGCCACCCACCGCGAGAGCAACTGCGGCAGCACCAAGTCCGCTGCTGCTGCCGGAATCATCGTCGGACGGGCCTTCAAGACTGCCTTGTGCCTGCAAAGCTGCGTTGACATTTAAAAGTCCATGGCCGTAAGTTGTGTCAACTCCCGGTGCGCCAAGGTCTGTTGCGTTATTCAGAAGTAATTCGGCGAGTTGTGTATTCGTTAAATTGGGTGCATGGGATAATAAAACAGCGGCAGCACCTGCAACCTGAGGTGCTGCCATTGAGTTGCCTACCCATGTAGTAAATGAGCCGCTGCTGTTTGAAGGGGCGGTGTTGTCGACTGCTGACGCAACCATGTAGACATCCTTGAATTGGCCGGCCCGGTTGCCAAAGGATTTTCGACTCTCTGTTATACCGCCAACGATGATTCCTGCACCACCCAACTGCGCCATTACTTTACTTGGGTTGTTGGGGATACTATTGTTGTTATTTCCGGCAGCTGCAATGAGCAGTTTGCCCTGGGCCGCAGCATTTTTCAGGGCGTTTATCTCTGCCCCGGAGGGCTCTGTGTGATAGGCCATGACCATGACCGATGCATTTGACTGGGCTGCGTAATTGATTGCGGCCGTACGCTGCTGTGAGCTGGCAAAATGACCATCCGAAATTTTATCGTAGACCCGAATCGGCAGGACTTTTGCCTGGTATGCCACACCAAGGATTCCTGAATTGTTGAAATTTGCGGCGACCATGCCAGCCATGGATGTGCCATGCCCTTCAGGATCCTCATCAGCAGGGTTGTTATCTCCAGAGAAGAAATCCTTGCCACCCGGAGCGATCCTGCCTTGCAATTCGTAATGACCAGCATTGACCCCGGTGTCCAGCACGGCAACGATGGCGCCCAGACCCGCAGCACCCTGATTCCAGGCCGGCAGCACCTGTATTGCACCGGTGCCCCAGTTTTGCCTGAATTCGCTTGAGTTTGGTGCTGGAGCCGCCAACAGCTGACCTGAGAGACCCATAAGTAAACTGAGTGAAATGCCCTGTGCCAGTGTTGATCTGAGTTTCATATTTACATCCTCAACCCGAATTGGTCTCTTAATGCTTAAAATGAATCTAGTTCATATTCATATAAAAGCCAGTGATTATAATCACATAACGAGATGTTTTCTATTATTATGGGCGTTGATTACCCTGTATACAGCTAAAGCGCAATATAATTTGCTCTGATAGAATGCTCACCACTTAAGGTTCCTTACGACACTATTCCCATGACAATCCGAACCCGATTTGCCCCCAGCCCTACAGGTTTTCTTCATGTAGGTGGTGCCCGCACTGCGCTTTTCTCCTGGCTGTTCGCACGCAAGCATGGCGGAACGTTTGTGCTGCGAATCGAAGACACCGACCTTGAGCGATCAACTGCTGAATCTGTCAACGCCATACTCGAAGGTATGACATGGCTGGGGCTTGAGTACGACGAAGGACCGCTATACCAGACCAGGCGTTTCGATCGCTACAACTCGGTTATCGAGGAGCTGATGGAGAAGGGGCTGGCATATCGTTGCGACTGCTCCCGTGAAAGACTGGATGCTCTACGCGATGAAGCGATGAAACGCAAGGAAAAGCCACGTTACGATGGTCATTGCCGCCATCGTGATGTGAACCCGGATCAGCCGCATGTGATTCGCTTCAGAAACCCGGACGACGGTATTGTCGTCGTTGACGACATGGTGCGTGGCCGCGTCGTATTCAAAAACAATGAACTTGATGACCTGATCATCCGGCGTACGGATGGCTCGCCTACTTATAATTTGACCGTTGTCGTCGATGACAGCGACATGGAGATCACTCACGTTATTCGTGGTGATGACCATCTGAATAACACTCCGCGTCAGATCAACATCTTGCGAGCGATTGGTAAAGAAATACCGCGTTATGCACATCTACCAATGATCCTTGGGGATGATGGTGCACGTCTTTCCAAACGTCATGGGGCGGTTAGTGTCATGCAGTACATGGAAGACGGTTTTTTGCCGGAAGCGCTTCTGAATTATCTCGTCAGGTTGGGCTGGTCATATGGCGACCAGGAATTATTCTCGACGGATGAGATGACACAGTTGTTCGATATCGAAGATGTCAACAAGGCAGCTTCCAGCTTTAATAACGAAAAACTGGAATGGCTGAATCAGCATTACATAAAGGGCAGCGACCCATTTCATATCGCACATTTGGTCAGCCCGCACATGGGTCGACGCGGCATCGATCCTACGGAAGGTCCCGCGCTGGTTGAAGTCGTCAAGGCGCAACAGGAGCGCGCCAGAACGCTAGAGGAGATGGCAGAGATCAGTGAATTCTTCTATCGTGACTTTGATGAGTTTGATGAGAAAGCAGCAAAGAAAAATCTGCGTCCCGTTGCCCGTGTGCCTCTGGAGAAGATACGGGAAAAACTTGCCGGCATCGATAACTGGACACCGGAAAATCTGCACCAGGCTGTGATGGATGTTGCTGAGTCTCTTGATGCCAAAATGGGGAAAGTCGCGCAACCATTACGAGTCGCTGTTGTCGGCCGAGCGGCATCCCCCGGCATTGATGTGACGCTCCATCTGGTCGGAAAAGAGGCAAGTCTGAGGCGCATAGACAAGGCCCTGGAGTACATTGATAAACGAGAAACCGGCGACCAGACATGAGTGAGATAGACAACCCATCCACCACGAATTTCATCCGCCAGATCATCGATAAAGATCTGCAGGAGGGCAGGAATGATGGGCGTGTTCATACGCGATTCCCTCCAGAGCCAAATGGCTACCTGCATATCGGGCATGCCAAATCGATTTGCCTGAATTTCGGTATCGCCAGGGATTATCCTGGTGGCGAATGCAACCTGCGCTTCGATGATACTAATCCACACAAAGAGAATGTGGACTTCGTTGACTCGATTAAAAAGGATGTGAACTGGCTAGGCTTTGACTGGGGTGAGCGCCTTTTCTACGCGTCAGACTATTTTGAAGAACTCTACAGATATGCGAGGGAGTTGATCCAGGCTGGCAAGGCCTATGTCTGTGACCTGACTGCTGATGAAACTCGAGTATATCGAGGCACGTTAATAGAAGCAGGAAAACCCAGCCCGTATCGTGACCGCAGCATAAATGAAAATCTGGAATTGCTTGAGCGTATGAAAGCGGGTGAGTTCGAAGATGGTGCTCGCGTGCTGCGGGCCAGAATCGATATGGCTTCGCCAAATATGAATATGCGCGACCCGACGCTGTATCGCATTCGTCATGGCGTGATTCACCATCAGACAGGTGAGGAGTGGTGCATGTATCCCATGTACGACTTCACGCATCCAATTTCTGATGCATTGGAAGGAATAACTCATTCCCTGTGTACGCTTGAGTTCGAAGATCACCGGCCACTTTATGACTGGGTGCTGGATAATATTTCTATCGACTGTCATCCCCGGCAGATTGAGTTCTCGCGCCTGAATCTTCAGTACACAGTGATGAGTAAACGCAAACTGACTCAGCTCGTCAATGATGGCTACGTTAATGACTGGGATGACCCGCGTTTGCCGACCATTGCAGGATTGAGGCGGCGGGGCTACACACCGGCATCTATTCGTGAATTTACTGACCGTATTGGTATTACGAAATCGGATAATTCAATCGAAATGGGTGTACTGGAAGCTTGTATCCGCGAAGACCTGGATCGGACCGCACCCAGACGGATGGGCGTGTTGCACCCGCTTAAACTGGTGATTGAGAATTATCCAGAGGGACAGGTTGAAGAACTGGAAGCCATGAACCACCCCAAAGATGAGTCTATGGGCAGCCGCAAGGTTCCGCTTACACGCGAAGTCTACATTGATAAAGCAGATTTCAGGGAACAGGCAAATAAAAAATTCAAACGCCTGGTCACTGGTGGGGAAGTCCGTCTGCGCAATGCATATGTCATCAAGTGTGAGCAGGTGATCAAGGATAATGATGGTGAGGTTATCGAGCTTCGCTGCAGTTATGACCCTGACACTCTTGGTGCCAATCCTGAAGGTCGCAAGGTTAGAGGTGTGATTCACTGGGTATCAGCGACTCTCGGCGTGAAAGCTGAAGTCCGCCTCTATGATCGACTCTTCAGTCACCCGGCACCGGATGCAGATAAGTCCGTTGGGTCTTTTCTCGAGCACCTCAACCCAGATTCGCTGCACACGCTTACCCATGCTGTAGTTGAGCCCTCACTTGCTTCTGCTGAACCTGGGCAGCGCTATCAGTTCGAGCGGGAGGGGTACTTCTGTGTAGACAACATCGATTCAGGTGAGAACAGGCTTGTCTTCAATCGCACAGTAACGCTGCGGGATTCGTGGGCAAGGATTGAGCAGCAGATAAATTCTAAATAATCTTTCTTCTGTCATCCCGGCGAAGACCGAGATCCAGTTTGTTGTTTGAATGCCTGGGTTCCGGCCTGCGCCGGAATGACAGCAGAAGACCCTGTGTATCTGGTGAAGACACCCAAAAATTACTGGACAAAATGTGGCTGTTTCAATATTATCCGCCCTCGCTTGAGAGGGGCTATAGCTCAGCTGGGAGAGCGCAACACTGGCAGTGTTGAGGTCGGCGGTTCGATCCCGCCTAGCTCCACCATTTTTTGTCCCCATCGTCTAGAGGCCTAGGACACCGCCCTTTCACGGCGGTAACAGGGGTTCGAACCCCCTTGGGGACGCCATATAAAACAAAGACTTAGCTTCGGCTAGGTCTTTTTTTTTGATTATTTGTTTCGAGATATTTTCCCTTGATGCCGTACGAGCAGGAATATCCGAAAGAATGATGGAGGCTAATAGGTGTGCTCCACATTGGATTTAATAAGGTGGATCTCGATACGATCAAATCCGAGGCGCCCATTGCCGCTGAAGTGTATGCGTGGCTCAGCAAGTGTGATTTTGTCTAGTACAACATTTAGAGTCACTTCAGTGTCTCCCGGGAATATATCCTGTTGTACAAGAACATCTTTGCCGGAATTGCTCACCAGATCTAGCTTGCCTATAACCATATTCCCGGTGCCCGATGCTTCAATATAATATTTTACTTCATACTCGCCTGGAATGAGGTATTGGTAAAATGAGTTGCCAAGGAAACCCTTCTTGTGAATCGGTGCTTCAGCCAGTATTCGACTTTCTCTTAAGTTGTCAGTAAGCAACCCTGTGTTTGCACGCATCTGATTTGCATGGATAGGCGCAATCTTTCCGCCAACATGGTTAATCGGCTGTGCGGGTTTGGGGGAATACCCTTTAACCTTGTAAACAGATCGATTTGGGAATAAATAGTAAATTGGATGTAATACTCCGTAACCGTCACGCATGATTAAAGGATCTGATTTCAAGCCATGCGGATTCCAGGATGTTTCATCCAGTATATCCTTAGGCACATGGTTCAGCAGGACGATGGATCCCGGTGGGACATCATGGATTACTTGCTGGTATGCAGATTTGAATTTGTGACGTTTGGTGATGACATCCGCATATGTGTTGAAAGTCGTAACTGCGTACTTTCCGACAACACTTACGACCAGTAATGCAACTACAATTCTCGCCCAGCGCGAGAATTGGTTGAGTAACCCAAATAGACGACTCAGGCCCATACCTGCTGTCAGTATCATGAAAGCAAGTGTTTCGTAATAATATACTGGGGCTACCTGGGGGATACCTATAAACCAGAATCCCATATACCCCAGCCAGACCAGAAATGTGGCTGACAGCATCAGTGGCGTGATACCTTTTTTCCAGCCGGCAATGGCCAGTGCCAGCCAGGCCACAAGTGAACCCGTAAAGCCCCAAAGGCGAACATTTAAAGTCGTTAAATCGTATATTATGAATTCCCAACCATCTGCCGGACTAAACTTGCCTCCATGTCGATTTCCGAACCCTGGTCCGTCCGTTGGGTTATAAACCAGAAAAGCGGGCATCAACGGATTGCCGGTAGTAGCAGCGTTGTACAATAAATAAATTGCAGCTCCTGTAGCTGCACACCCGGCAAAAGCGAGCGTACCAATCAGTTGGTTTCGAGTTCGGCAATAGAACAGCCGCAGCAACGCATCAACAGCAAAAGGTAGTGCGATCCACAAAGCCGTATAGGTTCTGTTCAGAAAGAGAAATGCCCATGCGAGACCGGCAATAGCCGCATAGCTCGCGCTACGGTCCTGTAGCCAGACCAGGTAGGCCCAGATCATTATCGCTGTACCTGCCAGGCCGGACGTATGACTTAATACGGATCCTTGCATTAGCCAGAAATACGGGCTGAGCAGTAATAGACCCGCAATGATCCAGGTCGATATCTTCAGTTTTTCGCCAGCTTTAATCAGAAACCAGGCTGAAATGAATGCAGCTACTGCAACCATGAGTCGTGGATACCCAACGGCTACACCGGGGATCAACCAGACGGCATGGGCCGGCGGATAACGTGAAAACCACCCAAGCTGATCGTCATTGATGATCATACGATGAAAGATGGCCTCTTTCAGTGGTGGTACATCCAGATGAAGTTCACCTTGCAGGAATATCCAGGCCTGAAACAGATAGCTGTCTTCGTCTGTAGTTAAATACTCGCCGAGATAAACGAATTCCCCAATTAACAGAGCACCCGCAGCTGCAAACAGGGCCAGAGCAAAACGTAGATATGTAGGATTTATGTTTTTACCTCGATTCGATGTGTACGAATTCAGTAGAAAATACTCAACACAACGGCATTTTCAGCGCCTGAGTACCAATGTTGATCTATGGTAGAATCTTGCTGTTATCGTAACCAATATTATTGAATTTGAGGAAGCTTATACAACGCTTCGCCAATAAATTGTGCGTAAGTACAGTATTTGCCCAGACTGAAACGATTTTTTATGAAAAACCTGATACGTTTGATTCGACCAAGGCAATATATAAAGAATCTAATTATTTTTCTTCCCTTATTTTTTGCAGGTCAATTTACTGACCTGTTTTTACTGGGTAAAACTGCAATAGCATTTATTGCCTTTTCAATATGTGCCAGTGGAGTATATATATTTAATGATATTCAGGATGTTGAGTATGATCGTAAGCATCCGATTAAGAAAAATCGACCAGTAGCATCTGGAGCAGTATCAGAAAAAACTGCATATATTCTGATGGCCATTCTGTTTCTGGCCAGTTTTACAATTTTATCCATATTATCAGTCAATGCCGCACTGTATATGGTGATATATATCATATTGAATGTTGCCTATAGTCTACATCTCAAGCATATAGCGATCCTGGATGTCAGTATTATCGGTATCGGATTTGTCATACGGCTTTTTGTTGGTGCAGCAGTAACATCAACAGTATTGTCTATGTGGATAATTATAATGATTTTTTTATTCGCCCTGTTTATAGCCTTCGCAAAACGCAGAGATGATGTTCTGGTATATCTCGAAACAGGGCATCGAATGAGGAAGGTTGTCGATGGTTATAATTTAGCGTTTATTGATAGTGCCATGACAATATTTGCTTCAATAGTTGTTGTTTCCTACCTTTCATATACAACATCAACAGAAATAATCGTCAGGCTGAACAATGAATATTTATACCTGACTGCATTTTTTGTTATTCTGGGTATCTTGCGATATCTGCAAATTACTTTTGTTGAGAAATTAAGCGGTGACCCCGTTGCCATCTTTCTAAATGATCGATTTTTAATGTTTACCTTGCTTGGCTGGTTGCTGGCATTTATCAGTATTCTTTATTAGAAAACCCAGTCGAGAGGTCGTGACTTGTTCGTAGATGCTACTGGCTTAACAGAAGACACAATTATTGATGCGGATCTGTGCATTATTGGCGCAGGCGCGGCCGGTATTTCTATTGCCAGGGAGTTCATCGGATCAACAACACGAGTTGCTGTGCTGGAGAGTGGAGATCTGGAGTTTGACCTGCGTACACAGTCGCTGTACACAGGTGAAAACACCGGTCTCCCGAGCTTTGATCTTGAGGTCAATCGTCTGCGCTATTTTGGCGGGACAACAAATCACTGGGCTGGGCATTGCCGTCCACTCGATCCTGTAGATTTTGGGCAGCGTGACTGGGTACCAGATAGTGGCTGGCCAATCACACGCAGTGAACTGGAACCGTATTACCAGCGCGCGCAGTCCATAGTTGAATTGGGGCCGTACGAGTATGAAGACCTGGATTTCTGGAAAGAGTTGACGGGCCTGCCATCACTGAATTTCGACACCAGACGGCTGAAAACAGCGGTTTACAACCAGAGCCCTCCGACAAGGTTCGGGAAGGCCTATCGGCAGGAGTTAAAACTAGCCAGGAACGTAACTGTATATCTCAATGCAAATGTGCTGGAAATTGAGACCAATGAGACAGCCTCACGCATTAATCGTTTACGGGCAGCCTGCATAGATGGGCCGAAATTTTTTGTCACGGCCAATCAGTTCATCCTGGCGACAGGAGGCATGGAGAATGCCCGCCTTCTTCTGTTGTCAAACAAGATTGCTCCTACAGGGCTTGGAAATGATAACGATCTTGTAGGGCGCTATTTTATGGATCATGTGCTGCTGCGGCCGGGTGCAAATGTCTCATTTTCCGACCCCGGATTGAACCTGCAGCTGTACAGCTCAACTCATGAGGTTGGTGGTGGCAATATGTTCGCTGTGCTGGCGGCGACGGAGAAGCTGGTGCGCAAAGAGAAAATCAATAATTTCAGAATCCACCTGGTCAAACCCTGGGATAAGTTGAAGACTCCGGTAGGGCGAATATTTTCAGAGGTCGATGCCGTACACGGTGCCAGGAATCATACACTGAATGACGAACCCACAAGACAGCAACGGCGCGATGCCATTGATATGCACCTGGTTCTGGAGCCGATGCCAAATCCGGACTCTCGTATAAGCCTGTCTGATAAGCTGGACTTGTTCGGGCAGCAGAAGCTTGCTGTCAACTGGCAGCTTAAGGAAGCGGATCTCGTAAATGCCAGGCGTGCCCTTCAACTGGCCGCGCTGGAATTCGGGCGTACGGGGAAAGGCCGTGCGTATGGTCCAATTTTCAAGGATCCTGAAGTCTGGCCTCACAATCTCGAAGCGGGCCGTCATCATTGCGGAACAACGCGTATGACAGATAACCCGAAGACAGGTGTCGTCGACCCTGCCTGCAAGGTCAATGGTGTATCCAATATGTATGTGACAGGAAGCTCCGTATTCCCCACGATTGGCTATGCCAATCCTACCCTGACTATTGTCGCTTTGGCTTTACGCCTTGCTGACCATATGAAGGAACGCCTGGCATGAGTGAAAACCCGACTTCAGCCAGGCGCCGTACTGTCATCAAGGGCATGGCGGTTATCGCTGGCGTTTCCCTGCTCGGGACCGGTGTGATTATTGCAATAAAGCCTAATGCGCAGAACGTGGCTGATATGATGGCCAGTGTCCTGCAGTATCCCCGACTGGCCAAAGACATTGGTAAACAGTATTTCAATAAAAATTTGCAGCCAGACGATCGTTCGGTGGACAGGATTACACAGCGTGTGCTGGAAACTATCGGGCGGGGCTTTTTTGAAACCCGTTTTACTTCGTCAGATAAGCTGATTAATCAAATCATTGATGCCGTGCACGAAGACTTTGCAACGGAAAATGTGGTGATAGTCGGAGGCTGGGTGTTGTCACAAACAGAAGCACAGCTATGCGCATTGTTGTACCTTTCGTCTATCGAGGCCTGATCAATGGAAAAAACGGTCATCCAGCAGGAATTTGACGAACTGGCCCGTGAATACGAAAGTAATCGCCTGTCAGGTTGGTACCAGGCACATGGGGCTGAAATTCTTGATGCCTGTCCCGACCTGGAAGAGGGGGATATTCTTGATATTGGCTGTGGTACAGGACATTTTCTGCGCCAGTACCTGAAGAAGAATCCGTCCGTGAGAGGCGTCGGCCTAGATATGTCGGCTTCGATGGTCAATGAGGCAAGGCGCTTGGCGGAGGCTGAAAATATCACCAATGTGTCCTATATGACCGGGGATTGGGAACTGATTGATATCGAAGATTTAGGTGCATACAATTTCAGGATCATCGTTTGTGCGAATACCTTCCATTATTTTGCAAATCCCCAGGCTGCAATTGCGAAAATACATCATCTGCTGGCAAAAGACGGCTTTCTCTATACACTTGAAAGAGATAAATCCAGATCACTTCTGACTTCTTTCTGGGGTTTCCTGCACAGCACCTGGATAAAAGATCATGTCATTTTTTATAGCGGGAATGATCTGATACGTCTCTTTGAGAATGCCGGATTCACGGGCATCAGCGTGATTCGTTCTATCAGGAGATATTTCTGGAAGAAAAAGCTGTTTACCAGCATTGTGCTGTTAGAATGTCACAAAAAAACGCTAAGGCAGAACCATGATCAATCAGACATTACTGGAAGAAAGGCAGAATCTGGCGCTTCCAGATGAATACAGAGACCTTGAAGGGCAGAAGCTCCTAGTTACCGGGGCAGCGGGATTTATTGGTGGCGATCTCTTCAAGCGCCTTACAGAATATGGCCTGGATGTCGTCGGTACGGTGCTTTTCGAAGAAGAAGCAACCCAGTTGCGGGAATATGGATATCATGTCGAGGTTCTTGATCTGGCCAGTGAGGCATCCTGGGTGGAACTGTTACAGGGCATAGAAGTTGTTTTCAATATTGCGGCGCTTTTTCAGGAAGTAGAGAAGGCCGAATCGATGTACCGGAAGGTCAATGTTGACGGCACGCTGAAGCTGGTAAAGGAAGCAAATGAGGCGGGCGTTAAACGATTCGTGCATTGCAGTACGGTTGGTGTCCATGGCCACGTCAAGGAAATCCCGTGCACTGAAGAAAGTCCCTACAACCCAATGGATGAATACCACCGGACCAAGCTGGAAGGTGAACTTGCTGTGCTCGATTATGCCAGAACACTTGCTGAGGACGGGATGATCGTGACCGTAAACCGGCCAGCTATGGTGTATGGCCCGGGTGACATCAGGATGATGAAGTTATTTACTACGATCGCATCCGGAAAATTCAGAATGATCGGCTCCGGTGAAATTCTGGCACATCTTGGCTACATTGATGACCAGACAGATTCATTTCTGCTGTGCGCAGTGAAGCCGAGGCAGAATGTACACCTCGAATCATTCAATATTGCCTCGGAAAGTCAGATTACTCTGAACAACCTTGTTGCTCTCATCGCTGACGCAGCGGGGGTCGAGGTTTCAAAACTGAAGATACCGGTTGGTCCAGTCTGGCTCGCTGGACTGCTTTGCGAAGGCATCTGCCGACCCCTGGGTATTAAACCGCCGATATTTCGCCGCCGCGTCGGATTTTTTACCCATAACCGCGCATTCGATCTGACGAAAGCAAGGGAGATGATCAATTACCACCCCAGGGTAAGCGACAGGGATGGGACACGTATCACGCTGAACTGGTATAAAAAACAGGGCTTGATCTGAAATGTGCGGAATTGCGGGGATGATGGGCGCCGGCAGGGCGGATGCCATCAGGAAGATGACGGATGCCCTTATCCACCGCGGCCCGGATGATTCCGGTTATTACATTGATGACGATATAGCATTGGGTCAGAGACGCCTGAGCATCATTGATCTGGAATCAGGCAGGCAGCCCATCTCCAATGAAGACGACACTCTGCAACTGGTTTGTAACGGCGAGATATACAACTCTCCGGAGCTCCGTGAATCACTGATCAGGCAGGGGCATCGATTCAAAACGCATACCGATGTCGAAGTCATCCTGCATTTGTACGAAGAATATGGCAAAGACTGTGTCAATCATCTGCGCGGAATGTTTGCCTTTGCCCTGTGGGACAAGCCGAACAGGCGACTGTTTATAGCGCGCGATCATCTTGGCCAGAAACCGCTGTTTTTTCATCAGCATAACGGTGCATTTGCGTTCGCCTCGGAAGTCAAAAGCCTGCTCGCCACGGACATTATCAAGCCCGAGATCGACCTGGAGGGCGTCTGGCATTACATATCTCTGAGGTTCATGCCGGATCAGTACTCCATGTTCAAAGGCATTCACAAACTGCCCGCGGCGACCTGCCTGACATTTGAAAACAACAATATTTCGACTCACCGTTACTGGGATGTTGATTTCCGTGAGAAGCTCTCCGGGAACGAAGATGACATTGAAGGGCAGTTGAATGATCTGCTGCTGGATACCGTAAAGGGACATCTACTGAGTGACGTGCGTGTCGGTGCCTTTCTTAGCGGCGGAATCGATTCAGGTACGATCTCATCTATGATGGCCACCATCGGCGATGAACCGATTCCGACATTCTCAATCGGTACGCGGGAAAAGGAATTCAATGAGTTGCCGTATTCCAGGATGATAGCGGAAAAATACGGTATGGAAGCCCATGAGAAAGTAGTGGAACCAGACCTGATCCACACTATCCCGTCGATGATCCATCACATGGATGAACCTGCGGACCCCTTCGGCTTTGGTGTTTACCTGGTGGCACAGCTCGCATCGAAGCATGTCAAGGTCGTACTGGGTGGTGACGGGGGTGACGAGAATTTTGCCGGCTACGACCGCTATTACGGACAGCGAATGGTGGATTACTACTGCTTGCTGCCGCAATGGTTTCGCCAGGGACTGGTCAAGCGCATCACGGACAGGATACCCGAGTCGTTCGGATACAAGAGCCTCGCCCAGAAAGCTGCCTGGGTAAATGAAATGTCCCTGTTTGCCGGTGGTGAACGCTATGCACAGAGCATGGGGGTGCTGCGTTTCACCAGTGAGGCGAAACAGAATCTATTTACCGAAGCAGCCTCCAGGCAGATAGAAAGCCCGGATTCTTCAGAAAAGATCCTGCGCTTTTTTAATGCAGAAAATACCGATCATGTGGTCGACAAGATGCTGTATACCGATCTGATGACACGCATACCGGACCATCTGCTGACCATAGGCGATCGCATGACGATGGCCCATTCCCTTGAGAGCCGTGCTCCGCTGATAGACTACAAGGTAGTAGAATTTGCCGCATCCATACCGGCTGAAATGAAGCTGAAAGGCAGCAAGCTGAAGTACATGCTGCGGCGGGTGGCATCACGCTACATGCCGGCTGAATTGATCACGATGAAGAAGCAGGGGTTTCGCTTTCCACTTGGCATCTGGTTCCGGACCGACCTTAAAGTATTCCTGCGCAATCTTTTTGCTCAGTCACGCTTTGTCGAGTTGGGCATCTTTGAGCGCTCTTATATCGACAACCTGCTCGAAGAGCATATCTCTGGCAAAGTGGATCACAACTACCGCATCTGGGTGCTGCTGAATCTTGAGATATGGTATCGGCTCTATTTCGAAGGAGAGACGGTGGATTCAATGAGAGAATTTACTGACCAGCTGGTTTAACGTTCTGAATATACCATTTCCCATGATAAAGACTGACAAGCGTATAACGCTGTTTCTGTTCGCGACAGTATTTATCATCTTTTTTACATACTACTTTTTTACCTCCAACTACCTCCCGCACGGCGCCGGTCCTGACTGGAAGTCAAATACGGATATTGCCGAATTCATTTATAAAAACGGACGTCTGCCTGTTCTCCCTGATGATGAGGACAGTCTTCATTTTACTGTTTACGGCGGAACCCGTGCGTTCAGGCCGCCACTGTCCTATATCGTGTCGGCTGTAGTTGCACGAAGTCTGGACTTTACCGGCATGGACACACATGTCCTGCTCCGCAAGGGCTCTGCATTTCTGTGTGCACTGGCTGTTGCACTTACATTCTATGCATTGACTGTTTATACAGGCAGCTTTTGGCTGGGGCTGCTTGGGGCTGTCCTGATCGGTCTGATGCCGCAGTTTACATTCATCGCTTCCTACAATAATGATGACAGCGGCGCGATTTTTACCGCGACGCTGCTGATCACAGTCCTGGTACGCATCTACAGGTATGGCGTAAGCACTGCAAACGCTGCCCTGCTGGGACTGGCTGGCGGGCTCGTTATCCTGTCTAAAATGACTGCCTGGCTACTAGCTCCGCTGGTCCTGCTTTTCCTGCTTCTGTTTGTCCGAACTTCATGGAAATCTCTGCTGCGTTATACCCTCATTGCGGGTGGCGTGTTTATTATCGCCGGAGGCTGGTGGTTTCTTTTCAATATGTATCACTACGGTCTGGATGATCCATTACAGCTCAAAATTGCCAACACCGTATTAGAGGAGCACCGGCGGCTGCCGCCAGATATGGGTGTGGGTTATGCGGCCAAAGGGATTGGTTTCTATGAACTCGTTTTTGAAAATTACAGGAATTTTCTCGGTGAGTCTGCAAAGGCAACAATCGGCAACCTGGACTGGTTGAGACTGCGTGTAGGTCCACTGCAGTACGCAGTATATATGGCGATTTTCTACATCGCGATATTCTATTATCTTTTCAGTCTGGCCGCCTTTTCAATAAAGAAACTGCGAGGCCGCACAACGGACATCAGCGAGCGAAGGCAGCTGATGTTCGAGACACTCCTCGTGCTGACAATCTTTTTCCAGATATACATGTATATCTGGACGAACATCAATAATGATATACAGATTCAGGGCAAGTATATTATTCCTGTAATGCTCGCTGTATTGCTGCTGTTTTTTTCTGCGCTGGATAGCCTGACAAAGCGAGTGCGAGAGAAAATTGAGATATCTCAACGAACGGGTTTTTTAATCAGTTTCTCCAGTGCTGGAAAAAGTATCTGGCTTGCCGCACTGGCATTTGTAGCCCTGGTACATATAGATGCCCTGGCGAACTACGTGATCCCGTTTTATCGTCCACATTTATATAATATTACGATTGAGGGCTTTCGGCCTTTCCCCCTGGAATTACTTTTGCAGCAAAAAGCGATTAATCTTGATGTCAGGGCTGTAGATGATGCGATTGAATATAGAGTAACAGGCCCCGATCCAAAAATAGTGATGGGCCGTGATATATGCCGTTTTATTACCGGGAATGTCTTGCTGCGAATAGACTTCATCGCAGACCAGCAAGGGGTTCTGCAGGTATTTCTCGATGAAGGAAACGGGTTTTCTGCAGAGCGCTACTATGAAAGTAAATACTCTCCAGGAGAAAATGAGGTGTTATTCCCCGTTGCAACAAGGGACTGCAGTAAACTCCGCATGGACCCGGCAGTAGAAAACGGCACTGTCACAGTGAAATCACTGGAAATCTCTTCTTTGAAAATCAGGCCTGCGCCATGAACAGCAGTTCTGAGAGTTCTTTTTATTATCCCTCGTATCAGGGGTCGCAGCTGCATGATCGATCTCAGATCTGGTTGCTGGTCGTGCTGGCAGCATTATTTCTGCTAACGGTAGTTTTATATATAACGGTCGATCTCAATCCTCCGTTTCTGATTGCCACACTAAGCAAGGCTCTGTATGTCGATGAAGGTTTTTATGCCGACGCAGCGCAGAATTTTGTCAAGTTCGGCCAGTGGGATTTGCCGTACGATTCGCGTCACTGGCCAGGTGCACCTCTGCTGGCATTGCTCCAGACACTGGTCTTTTCTGTATTCGGGGTAAGCCTGGATGCAGCGCGGATGATCTCCATCGTATTTGCCATGCTGGGCTGTCTCGCATTTTATTCGATCGCGCGCACTCGGCTGGATCCTGTTGTCGCGGCTCTATTAGTGATCAGTTGTGCAATAACATTCAGTTTTGTTGCTCATACAAGAGCAGCAATTGCAGACCCGGTTGCAACCAGCCTTACCTTGATGTCGATGCTTGCATTCGTTCGCATCCGAAGTCGTTATCTTGCGATACCAATCAGTCTGTTGTTTGCCTATCTGGCAGTGTTTGCCAAGATGTATTTCCTGTTTGTATTTCTTGGCATCACCATACTGTGGTGCGCAGAGCTGTTTCTGATGCCGTTGTTCAGGATGAGGAAGTTCGACTGGAGGGCGGTTGCTGTCCTGGTGCTTACTCTCGCAGCCATTGCGCTCAGCTACTGGCTTTATAGAACAATATTTTTTGACGAGATTAGCAATTTTCTTGAAATCAACAGAAACAAGAAGCCTTTGCTCCATCCCCTCTATTTTCAATATGTACTGCCGAACTCATTCAATGCGCTGCCCTATGATACGAAAACATATGTATTCTTGTACGTACTTTCCTTATCGGCTGCTTACTTCCTGATCTCTAGACTGCTGCCGAGCAAGTTCAAGCGATTGATAAAAGATATATCAAGCCTCGGTCGTGCTGAATGGGTGATGGGGACGCTGCTGGTCATGGGTGTGTTCATCGTCGGCAGCCTGCTGCAGCACAAGGCGCATTATTATTATTTTGCAATTTTACCGATAAGCTTTCTTGCGGTAGTCAGCCTTTATTTAATTGTGCCTGAGCGGTTTCGTGTACTGGTAATTAGCGCTGTCCTACTTTTGCATCTTTCGTATCAGGCAAGCTTATACCAGGAGTGGGTTGCTACTCCCCGGAAAACCAGCATAGAGGATGCGAGTGGCGCAATTGTGCAACAGATCCATCAGGAGGACAGCAGCAAAATGGTCCCGGTAATCGGTGAATATTCAGCCCAGTTGGCATTATTCAGTGACAGAATTGTTTCACTGGACGAGAAATGGCTGACCCAGAAAGGTTTGTGCGAGCGTGTCTCATACTGGCGCCCGAAGTACCATGTCTTCGTTACAAGATCGACGTGGGTAGCAGAAAAAGAAAAATATTTGACCGGTAAATGTGACATTGTCGAAGCAATTGATGTCGTTACCCGTTACTCGACATTCATGCCATGGAATGATCAAATTGTGTTTTCACGTATACGGTATCTAGACCAATGAAAAAATACCTGTTGATAATACTGCCCCTGTTGCTTTGCTCAGCTGCTCATGGGCAGTCCGACATCATCAAGATCCTGCCACTAGGTGATTCGATCACTCAGGGCGTAGGTAATGACTACCCCCCGTATAAAGGATTTGATACCTATCGCAGACGCCTGTACCAAATGCTCACACAGGCTGGATATAAAGTAGATTTCATTGGTTCAATGAGCAGGATGCTGGAATGCGGGGAGCCTGCCCACGATGATTTTGACCCTGATCACGAGGGTCATTTTGCATGGACTACAGGCCAGATTATCAGAGGCATCAACTCGGGTTGCCGGGGCAACGGGCATCTTGCTGGCTGGTTGAAATCATACAATCCTGATATCGCATTAATTCATCTTGGGACGAATGATATGTTTCAGAAGCAACCAGTTGAATCTACCTTGAACAGACTCAGGAAAATCGTCAGGATTCTGCGGGATGACAACCCTGAGGTAGTTGTTTTTCTTGCTAAGTTGCTACCCGTTAAGGATCGCGACAGAAACAAACGCATAACGGCTTTGAATGCGAACATGGAACAGGTCGTAAAAAGTACAGACCTTCCGACATCCAGAGTCATCATCGTCGATCAATCCAGCGGCTTCGATGTGGACAAGGACTTTTTTGATGGTGTGCACCCAAACCTTTCCGGTGAAGAAAAGATGGCTGCAAGGTGGTTCGATGCCATCGATTCCTACCTCAAGACTCAATAATGGGTTCAGGGCTTATTAGTCTGCCCACATTGCCATTGTCTATGTTCATCAGATTTTTCACCCCGTGTTTGTGCGTGGGCTGACAAATATTGACTAGTATGTTCATCCATCCGGTTGCGTAGCTCATTCCAGACTTGCAGCCGATCAGCATTACCAACCAGTTTGCCATTGCCGCGCGCCTTTGCGGTCCACAGGCCGGTACCATTAAAACTGAATATCGGAATCAGATCTTTACGGCTGGTGGATGGCTGAATCTCCGGGTTCAGGTTGTCCAGCACCAGCGGTACTGAGCCATGCCTGGGGTAATAGCTCAGCACCATGTGCGCCTGATCCAGTTTGACAGACTTGACGTAGGTAAGGCGGAGTTTGCTGTCTGCTACACCGAGCTCCCTGAGAGTGAAGTACTTGGCAATAGCGAAATCTTCACAATCGCCTTTATTAGCAATTAGCAACTCATACGGTGTTGCCCAGTAGTCACCTTTCCCCCATTGTGGGGCGTCATAGATAAACTCGGCCTTGTTGATCAGATCATTGACCTTTTCAATCTTTATGCGATCAGGATAATTCTTGCCGGTCTCAATGAGCTGACACCAGCGATCTATGCGTTCACGGGTTGCGGAGTCGTACCTCTCCGGACTGTATTGTTCGGTGTCTTCAATCTCTGCTTCCTCGAGAGGTTGTTTGCTTGCGCAGCCGCTAGCGAAGATCAGAATAGACAGTAAAAGAACAGGTAGAAAGGTTTGGACGTGCAACGACACAAACTGGTTAGCAGGGCGGTGCATATCTCTGGAATACTTCATGTTGATCCTATATTACATCCAGCATCTGTTTCAGAAAAATCCTGTTACTATCCTGATCATCTGATATTTATACGGGTTAGCAATAAATGGATATCGTCTGGGTAGGCATTGCTTTTGTGCTGGGCTTCCTTGCCAGCCTGGTTCGCTTGCCGCCCTTGGTGGGTTATTTGATCGCCGGCTTCGTGCTGGCTGCCATGGGCGTCACACTCGACGATACACTCCGGAACTTTGCCGATCTGGGTGTCACCCTGCTGCTGTTCACCATCGGCCTCAAGCTGCGCCCGGCCTCACTGCTGAAAGCGGAAGTCTGGGCGACAGCATCCCTGCACATGATAGTGACGGTGCTGGCATTCGGTCTGGGAATTATGCTGCTGGCATCTACAGGCTTGTCTTATTTTGCCGGTCTCGGTGTCTGGCAATCCCTGTTAATTGCGTTTGCCCTGAGCTTCTCCAGTACCGTGTTCGCCGTGAAAGTGTTTGAAGAGCAGGGCGAAATGTCGTCGTTGCATGGCCGCATCGCCATCGGCATCCTGATCATGCAGGATCTGGCCGCCGTTGTATTCCTGGCAGTGTCGGAGGGAAAAATCCCTTCTGTATTTGCTCTGCTGCTGCTTGCATTCATTCCGCTGCGATTCCTGCTGCTCAGGCTCATGAACTACATCGGCCATGGCGAGTTGCTCATTCTGTTCGGTCTGGTTCTGGCTATCGGCGGTGCGGAGCTGTTTGAGTCAGTCCGGATCAAGGGCGATATGGGTGCGTTGTTCTTCGGTATCCTGGCGGCCGCTCATCCCCGGGCTTCTGAGATGGCCAGACACCTGATGGGCCTCAAAGACCTCTTTCTGGTTGGATTCTTCCTCAGTGTCGGCCTCACGAGTACGCCGAGCTTCGCAATGGTCGGTGTTGCGTTACTGCTGTGTGTGTTTGTGCTCTTCAAGCTGGGATTGTTCTACCGTTTACTCACATGGTTTCATGTCAGTGCGCGAACCTCGACGCTGGCATCCCTCAGTCTGGCCAATTACAGCGAATTCGGGTTAATTGTGGGCAGCATAGGCGTCGCACATGGGTGGATGTCATCAGACTGGCTGGGCACAATTGCGATTGCCCTGTCATTCATGTTCATCATCGGGGCGCCCTTTAATTCCTCCGCTGACAATCTCTATGTACGCTTTCGTGACATTCTCAAGTCGTTTGAGAGTAAAAGGCGCATAGCAGAGGAAGAAATAATTGATCCCGGCGATGCGACAACCGTCATTTTCGGTATGGGCAGGGTGGGTACCGGTTCCTACGATGCCATGCGCAAGCGCATTGGTGATCTGGTGCTGGGTATCGATTATGACCAGCAAACCGTGGATAAGCACATTAAAGCCGGTAGGAATGTTATACGTGGCAGTGCAACGGACCCGGACTTCTGGGAGCGCGTCGAAGTCGGAGGGCATAATATTGTTCAGCAGGTATTACTGGCCATGCCGAACTTCAGGGAGAATCAATTCGCAGCAAAGCAGATACGTAAATTGGGCTCAACGGTACATATTGCGGCAACGGCGAAATATGAGGATGAGATTGAGCCATTGAAGAAGGCAGGGGCAGATGCCGTTTTCAATCTCTATACCGAGGCAGGCACCGGTTTCGTCAGCCTGGCCTGTGAGAAGTGGGAGCAGGAAGAGCCTGCTTAGGCGAGCAGATTTTTCAGTGTGCTGCCCATCTCTGCCGGATTGCGCGTGACACTAATGCCGCATTCTTCCATCACTCGCATCTTTTCCTCTGCCGTGCCTTTACCACCTGAAATGATCGCCCCTGCGTGGCCCATACGCTTGCCCTCAGGCGCTGTGATGCCAGCAATGAAACCGACAACAGGCTTGTTCATGTTGTCCCTGACCCACAGCGCACATTCTTCTTCGTCGCTGCCGCCGATCTCGCCGACCATGACCACTGCTTCAGTCTCCGGATCGTCATTGAGCTGCTTCATAACATCGAGGTGTTTCATGCCATTGACCGGGTCACCGCCAATACCGACACAGGTGGACTGCCCCAGCCCCAGCTGAGTCAGCTGATCGACGGCCTCGTAGGTAAGGGTGCCAGAGCGTGAAACGACTCCGATCGGTCCCTTCCTGTGTATGTGGCCCGGCATGATGCCAATCTTCAATTCGTCAGGTGTGATGACGCCCGGACAATTAGGTCCGATCAGCAGAGTATCAGATTGTTTCATCTTCCGACGTACGCGCACCATGTCCAGTACCGGGATGCCTTCAGTAATGCAGATGACCAGATCGACACCGGCATTGACAGCTTCGTCAATGGCGGCTGCAGCAAAGGGCGGGGGAACGTAAATAACCGAGACAGTCGCGCCTGTCTCTGACATGGCTTCTGCGACGCTGTTGAACACCGGGATGCCTTCGAATTCCTGGCCACCTTTGCCGGGTGTCACACCAGCGACATAGGCATCCTTGCCGAATGCATATGCAGCACTGTGATGGGTGTGAAACATTCCAGTCTTACCGGTGATGCCCTGTGTTAATACGCGTGTGTTCTTGTCGATCAGGATGGACATCAGGCATTCCCTCCTGCGGCTGCAACAACCTTTTTCGCCGCATCTGCCATGTCACCGGCAGAAATGATGCTGATGTCGGATTCTTCCAGCAGCTGTTTGCCCTGTTCGGCGTTGGTGCCTTCGAGTCGCACCACTAGTGGTATGTCGAGATGGATGTCTTTGGCGGCTGTAATCAGGCCTTCAGCGATGATGTCGCAGCGCATGATGCCTCCGAAGATGTTAACCAGAATGGCCTTTACATTGGGGTGTTTGAGCATCAGTCGGAAGGCACTGGTGACTTTTTCTGTGCTTGCGCCGCCGCCCACATCCAGAAAGTTGGCCGGTTCACTGCCATACAGCTTGATGATATCCATGGTCGCCATGGCCAGGCCTGCTCCGTTGACCATGCAGCCGATATTTCCATCCAGTGAGATATAACTCAGATCGTGTTTGGCCGCTTCGACTTCGTCCGCGTCCTGTTCATTCGGATCGTTAAGTGCGCGAATATCGTCGTGACGGTAGAGCGCGTTGTCGTCAAAGCTCAGTTTTGCATCCAGAGCGACAAGGGTGTCTTGACGGGTTAATACAAGTGGATTGATTTCTACCAGCGAGGCATCTTTCTCAATGAAGGCCTTGAGCAGGGTGTTGAACAATGTGACAGCAGTGTCATTGACTGCATCCTCAAACCCCAGCTTATCAGCGAGTTTTACGAGTTCAGGCTGATCAAAGCCTGACTCGATATCGGCATAGACAGTAAGTATTTTTTCCGGAGTCGTCGCAGCAACTTCCTCGATTTCCGTGCCGCCTTCGGTGCTGGCGAGCAGGGCAATCTGTTGACGGCTGCGATCGACCAGCATGCCCAGATAATATTCTTTGGCGATATCAACACCGGACTCAACCAGCAATTGCTTAACGATACGTCCTTCCGGCCCGGTTTGCTTGCTGACCAGCCGCATGCCATTAATAGCTTCAGCGTGCTGCCTCACTTCATCAAGTGAGCTGGCCAGTTTTACACCGCCTGCCTTGCCGCGTCCTCCTGCATGTATCTGGGCTTTCACGACCCATCGTTCACCGCCCAGTTTGTTGGCGGCACTTAAACACTCGTCAACGGACTGGCAGGGAACGCCTGCGGGTACCGGGATGTCATATTCAGCAAGGATGGCCTTTGCCTGGTATTCGTGAATTTTCATTATTATAATAAATACAGTATGTTATAGGCTTTTGTTAATGTTAATTATTATTTTTAAATAATTGTTGCCCCAGAGGCTACATCATTGAACCGGAATCAGGGATGCTTCATAATTGGAACGCTTATAAATCAAGACCCAATCATAGCCCATGTTGTGTACATTACTGAAAGCCAAATTGCATAGCGCACATGTAACGCATGCCGAACTCGAGTATGAAGGATCATGCGCGATTGACAGCGGTTTGCTGGAAGCTGCCGGCATTCATGAATATGAGCAGATCCAGATCTACAACGTGACAAACGGTGAGCGTTTTACGACTTATGCCATTCGCGCAGAAAAGGGCTCTGGCGTTATTTCAGTAAATGGTGCTGCAGCCCACAAGGCCAGCCCGGGGGACAAAATCATTATCTGTGCCTACGCTGCTTTGAATGAAGCAGAGATGAAATCCTTCAAGCCTGTACTTGTATATCTGGATGAGAGCAACCACATCACCCGCACCGGCAACCGGATTCCGGTTCAGGCTGCTTAAATAGCAATTATTACTGTTCTGGTGGGAGGCGCATCCTCGCAGCGATTTCTGTGAGCGCCACCTGTATTTTAAAAATAATCGCCGCGAGGACGGGCCTCCAACAAGTATTTTTTGTTCATTCTAAAAACTGTCTTTCCACTTCCTCAATTCGGTAAAGCAATCAAGATCATCACCTAATTTCCTCCCGGTATGGGTTGTTACAGCATCACGCACACAGTCCTGTGATGTTCGCAGAAACGGGTTGATCCTTTTCTCCTTCTCCAATGTACTCGGCAGCGACGATTTACGTCGGCGCATTAAATCTTCGACTACCGATATGTAGTTCGCAATGTCCATGTTGTCGGGCTCAACCTCCTGGGCAAAAAGTAGGTTGTTGAGCGTGTATTCGTGTGTGCAGCAGATCTGTGTCTCATCCGGCAAGTGGGAAATTTTATTCAGTGAGGCATGCAACTGGGCAGCGGTTCCGTCGAACAGCCGCCCGCAGCCTGCACTGAATAGCGTATCGCCGCAAAACAGAAGGCTGTCACCCAGGTAGCCAATATGTCCTGCCGTGTGGCCATAAAAGTCCAGTACCCTGAAATCGGTACCCAGCTCAGACAGGGGAATGGTATCTCCCTCCGAAACCTTTTTGTCTACGCCTTCGATGCTTTCAAACGCTGGCCCGTATACCGTCGCACCATAGTGCTTTTTCAGAGTGTCAATGCCGCCAACATGATCCCAATGGTGATGTGTAATCAGGATGGCCTTCAGTTCAAGGGAGTGGCTGTTCAGGTGGTCGATAACTGGTCTAGCGTCACCGGGATCTACCACTACGGCATATCCAGTATCAGGATTGGACAGTGTCCAGACGTAATTGTCGGAGAAGGCTGGAATGGGTGTTAGATCGAGTGGCATCTATTTTATACCTTCACATAGTTAATCACATGCATATCAACTCAACATATCGAGATCGTTCAGTCTTCCGGGGTGTGTTTTCCAGCAGCCGCTGTGAATACATCCGTGTACGCTCGGCTTCTGCATCCCTGCAGAAGACGCTGCTGGAAAACACACCCCGAAAGCCTTCACTACGCAATATATTCTAGTCTTGGTGAATAATAGCTACTCATCTGTTGTTCAGATTTCGCTTGATCCGCGCCCATTATTCCATTAGTTTGACCACCTTTACAGCTAGGGGTGCTCTGTGCAGGACGCAGGGCTGAGAGAATACCCTTTGAACCTGATCCAGCTCGACTATCCTAATAGTGCGATCTGGCGTAGGGAAGCTGGCCTTCCGCCGCTTGTCCTGTCCCTTTCTGATTTCCGCGAGGAGTACGTATGAGCGCAAAACCTGAAGATTTCCTGAGCAGTACTGCAAGCGTCGATGAAGCATCTGTTGCGGCGTTTCCTGGTTCCAGAAAGATATATGTCGAAGGAAGCCGTCCGGACATCCGTGTACCGATGCGCGAAATTACCCTCGACGATACCCATGTTGGAAATGAGGTGGAAAAGAACCCACCGGTAACCGTGTACGATACTTCCGGCCCCTACACAGACCCGGATATGCAGATCGATATCCGCAAAGGGCTGCCAGCCATGCGCGATGCCTGGATAGAAGAGCGCAACGATACCGAACAGCTGGATGGGCTCACATCAGACTACGGCCGCACACGTGAAGCCGATGAAGAACTCGATGTACTGCGCTTTGAACACTGCCGCACACCACGATGTGCAAAAGCGGGTGCCAATGTTACCCAGATGCATTATGCGAAGCAGGGCATCATCACGCCGGAAATGGAATACATCGCTATTCGCGAAAACATGCGTCTGGAACTGGCCGGCGAGCAGCTCGCTGAACAGCATCCGGGACAGGATTTCGGCGCCGCTATCCCGCAGCAGATCACCCCGGAATTCGTGCGTAGCGAGGTCGCGCTGGGCAGGGCGGTGATCCCGGCCAACATCAATCACCCGGAACTGGAGCCGATGATCATTGGGCGCAATTTCCTGGTCAAGATAAACGCCAATATCGGCAATTCGGCAGTCACTTCGTCAATAGAAGAAGAAGTCGACAAGATGACCTGGTCGACGCGCTGGGGCGGCGATACCGTCATGGATCTGTCTACCGGCAAGAATATCCACGAAACGCGCGAATGGATTCTGCGCAACTCGCCCGTGCCGATCGGCACAGTACCCATCTACCAGGCGCTGGAAAAGGTCAACGGCAAGTCCGAAGACCTGACCTGGGAGATATTCCGCGACACGCTGATTGAGCAGGCGGAGCAGGGTGTGGATTATTTCACCATACACGCGGGTGTCAGACTGGCCTATGTGCCGCTGACTGCCAAACGCACTACGGGCATCGTATCTCGCGGCGGATCGATCATGGCCAAGTGGTGCCTGGCACATCACCGGGAAAGCTTTATCTACGAGCATTTTGAAGACATCTGCGAAATCATGAAGGCCTACGATGTGTCGTTCTCGCTGGGAGACGGCCTGCGCCCGGGCAGTATTGCGGATGCCAATGACGAAGCACAGTTTGCCGAACTGGAGACGCTTGGTGAACTCACGAAGATTGCCTGGAAGCACGATGTGCAGACCATCATCGAAGGACCCGGTCACATTCCGATGCACATGATCAAGGCGAACATGGACAAACAGCTGGAAGCCTGCGACGAAGCACCGTTCTACACACTGGGCCCGCTGACTACCGACATCGCACCGGGTTACGACCATATTACCTCCGGTATCGGTGCAGCGATGATCGGCTGGTACGGCACTGCAATGCTTTGCTATGTAACGCCGAAAGAACATCTCGGACTGCCGAATCGCGACGACGTTAAAGAAGGCATCATCACCTACAAGATTGCTGCGCATGCTGCCGACCTGGCCAAGGGGCATCCCGGTGCGCAGATTCGCGACAATGCCATGTCCAAGGCGCGCTTCGAGTTTCGTTGGGAAGACCAGTTCAATCTCGGCCTCGATCCAGATCGTGCCCGCGAGTACCACGATGAAACACTGCCCAAGCAGGCGCACAAGGTCGCACATTTCTGCTCTATGTGCGGGCCGCACTTCTGCTCCATGAAAATAAGCCAGGAAGTGCGTGATTATGCAGCCAGCCATCATATAGATGATGTTGAGCAGGCAGTAGATGAAGGTATGCAGGAAAAGGCTATCGAGTTCAGGAAGCAGGGTGGGGAAATTTACAAAGAAGTCTGAGTTGATTTTTTGTGGGAGGCGCGTCCTCGCGGCGATTCTTTTTGATGACATTATCGCCGCGAGGGCACGCCTCCCACAATGATGATATGAAAGATTGGTCACATCCCTGTAACAAGGGTAAAAACTCAGCACCTGTCAGTTTCCACGGTCCGGAAGGCACCCTGGAAGGACACATCGATTGTCCAGCTGATGATGTTCATAATGGCTGTTCTGTTATATGCCACCCACTTCCAACTCATGGCGGCACGATGCAGAACAAGGTTGTGCATACAATGGCGAAACTTGCTGCTTCTAATGGCATGTCAGCTTTGCGATTCAACTTCCGTGGTGTGGGCAAAAGCGCAGGTAGTTTTGATGATGGTGCAGGTGAAACAGACGACGCGCTGGCTGCAGTCAACTGGATTAAGGAAATAGAACCCGATTCAGCGTTGTTGCTGGGTGGGTTTTCATTCGGCTCATACGTCGCGCTGAGAGCAGCGGCTGAGGCCCGGCCGGCGGCATTGATTACTGTAGCGCCACCGGTGCGTATGTTTGAATTTGCCAGTCTGCACCCGCCACAGTGTCCATGGCTGGTGATTCAGGGTGATGAGGATGAGATTGTTGACGCCGCGGATGTCATTAACTGGGTGCGAACGTTAAAGCAGCCACCGCAACTTGAGATTATGGAAGGCGCCGGGCATTTTTTTCATGGGCGGCTGATAGATTTGCGGGAGATTTGTAATGGGTTTATCAAGAATCTGGGATATATCAAATGATTGAAATTACAGTAAATGGAAACAGCAGACAGCTGAGTGAATCATCAAGCGTGATGGACCTGGTTGATGTTATGGCTATCAAAGGCAAACGCATCGCAATTGAAGTCAACGGCGAAATTGTCCCGGCCAGCCAGCATGCCGATCATCTGCTCGGTGCCGGTGACAAAGTGGAGATCGTTGGAGCCATCGGTGGTGGTTGAATATTAAATTGTAGTGTGGGAGGCGCGCCCTCGCGGCGATTCTGTCCTGGTAATAAACAATAGAGGTTAAACGTGGCACAAAGCAGCAAAGACCCGCTCATCATAGCAGGCATCGAATACACATCCCGACTTCTGGTCGGTACCGGCAAATACAAAGACATGGCCGAAACCGAGGCCGCAGTTCAGGCCAGTGGTGCAGAGATCGTTACCATTGCCATACGCCGCACGAACATCGGCCAGAATCCGGATGAACCCAACATCCTCGATGTGCTGCCGCCAGAGCGCTATACCATCCTGCCCAACACTGCCGGCTGCTACAACGCTGATGATGCAGTGAGGACCTGTCGCCTGGCGCGCGAACTTCTGGATGGACATGACCTCGTCAAGCTGGAAGTGCTTGGCGACGAGAAGACTCTGTACCCGGATATGCCGGCCACCATGGCAGCCGCCGAGACCCTGATCAATGATGGTTTCAAAGTCATGGTCTACATGAATGACGATCCTATTCTGGCCAAACGCCTGGCTGAAATGGGCTGCGTAGCAGTGATGCCGCTGGCTGCGCCGATTGGTTCAGGGCTGGGCGTGCGCAACCCGCATAACATTCGTTTCATCGTTGAAGAAGCCACTGTTCCTGTCCTGGTCGATGCCGGTGTTGGTACTGCCAGTGATGCCGCCGTGGCGATGGAGCTTGGCGTAGATGGCGTTCTGATGAATACCGCTATTGCTGCTGCAGGCAAACCTGTGATGATGGCTTCTGCCATGAAGAAGGCGGTTGAAGCAGGTCGTGAGGCGTGGCTGGCCGGGCGCATGCCACGTAAAGCCTATGCATCCGCTTCTTCACCCGAAAGCGGTCTTATTGATTGAGCCCGGAGTGATGCAGATACGTCCCGCAGCAACAGGGGACCTCGATACTATCGTCAGTTTCAATCGCAGGCTCGCCGAGGAAACTGAAAATATCATTCTGGACGAAGCCGTGCTGGCCCGTGGTGTGAAGGCTCTTCTTGATGATCAAGATAAAGGGCGTTACTACATTGCCACGAATGAAGACAGCGAGATACTCGGCCAGTTGATGATCACGTTTGAATGGAGCGACTGGCGCAATGGCATGATCTGGTGGTTGCAAAGCGTCTATGTGGAAAAGGCAGCGCGCAGGCAGGGGGTGTTCTCTGCATTGGTCAATGAAATTCGACGACTGGCATCTGTGGATGCTGATGTATGTGGCATCAGGCTATATGTTGAAAAGAACAATCAGTATGCCCGTGAAACCTACCATGCTACAGGGTTCGATGTAGCTGGGTATGATGTGATGGAATGGATGAAGCCAGCGGGGGAGAGATGATGAAGAATGCGGTAATAAATTCCTATTTCTCGACACCTGTCGTGCAGGTCAGGTTTGCAGACAACGATGAGTTGAATGCAGAACTCAAGGAATTATTTCTGCGCAAAGAGCATGAGAATGCTGACGATATCATCAATCCGAACCGCTTCAGCACACAGTTCGGACCATTGTTTGAAAGCCATTTTGACCTGTTCAAATGGCAAGACAAACCGGTGCAGAAATTGGCCGGCATGATGCATAGTACACTGAGTGAATTTGTTCAGCACATCAACCAGTACACCCCCGGGCAAATGCAGAAGCTGATGTTTCAGTATCACGCATGGTTCCACATTACGCGCATGGGTGGCTTCCAGACCTTGCATGATCACCCGAATGCCTCATGGTCTGCCATCTACTATATCCAGGCTGGAGATGAGGTGCCTGACAGGCCAGAAAGCGGCGTTGTACGGTTTCACGACAAACGCGGGTTTTCTCCGATGTATCTGGACGCCGGTAATGACAATATCGAAGCCCGCTTCAGCTGGGAAGCAGTGCCCCTGAAGCCGGAGACTGGCATGATGCTGATTTTTCCATCCTGGCTGGCACACGAAATTTTGCCGTATCACGGTGAGTCCGAACGCATCATGGTGGCACTCAACGCCTGGATACAAAGGAAAGCGTAGCGTGTCATGCATGCCCTGTTCGTACATCCCAACTTCTATTCCCAGTTCAGTCAGCTCGCCTGGTATCTGGCAGTCGAGAAGGGGTGGCAATGTACGGTGGTATCCAATGTCTCAGTAGATACCGCCGGCCTGCCATTCAACCACCTGGCCTATCCTGTCAAACCTGGTCCTATACCAACAGTACTGCAGCCGATCAATACACTTCAAGATAAGCTGGATCACATGCTGGCTGTATATCGGGCGCTTGAGGCGCACCCGAAAATCAAGCCTGATATCGTCATCGGGCATGCTTCATTCGCCAATGCACTTTACCTGCGCCAGCTGTATGACGCAGCCTTTGTCAGTTACTTTGAGTACTATCCCGGTGACTTCTGGACAGACGATGTCGTGATGCGTGAAGAATACCCGCCCACGACTGGCAACCGGCTTGGTCTCGCGACGTACAACTCCTTTGCGGTTACCCAGTGTATTGCATCGGACGAAGTGATTTGCCCGACGAAGTATCAGCGCGATACATTGCCCGCAAAACTAAGCATCGACATAAACGTCTATTTCGATGGTGTGGACACGGAACAATTCAAATCCATCGAAGGCAGCAGACCTTCCTCATTCATGGATGTGGATCTGCCTGCGGATAAAAAGGTAATTACCTATGTCTCGCCCGGATTGGAGTCCATACGCGGCTTTGATGTCTTCATGCAGTCGATAAGCAAATTGACAGACGTTCGTGACGATACCATCGTGCTGATTGCTGGTGAGGCACGCAGCGTATACGGACATGAACCAGCCCACCTTAAAGATACTAGCTTTCGTGACCATGTGTTGAAACAAGTTGGGGGTAAACCGGACAATGTGCATTTTCTGGGCATGCTGCCGTATAACGAACTGAATACCCTGTTCAATATCAGTGATGTGCATGTCTATCTGACAGTGCCGTACACCCTGTCGTGGTCCGTGGTGCAGGCCATGTCGGCAGGGTGTGCGCTGGTTGCATCGGATACCGCACCAGTACAGGAGTTCGTTGAGCACGAAAGACATGCCTTGCTGGCAGGATTCAATGATGTAGATACTCTGGCGAAGCAAATAAATTGCTTGCTCGATGATGATGCATTGTCCAGACGTCTGGGCCAGAACGCACGCCAGCGCGTACTGGATCATTATTCCAGTCGAGTATGCCTTCCCCAACTGACTGGTTTTCTTGAGCACACTGTTGAGCGATATCGATCCGGAGAGTATGCATGAGTTCAGAGCTGGATCAGCAATTGATGCAGGCAGGCCGGATGCATCAGTCAGGCGATCTGGCATCGGCAGAGACATTGTTCAGGAAAATACTCGAATCTGAACCGAGTCATTTTGATGCCCTGCACGGGCTGGGAATAGTCTGTTATCAACAGGGCAACTTGCAGGAAGCCAGTGCACTGATCATCCAGGCATCAGCCCTGCGGAATGACGATCCAGTCTGCCTTAATAATCTCGGAATGGTTAATAATGCAGCGGGTGATGGCGTGAAGGCTGAAAACTATTACCGACAGGCTATTTCGATCGACCCGGCATATGCGGATGCATGGTTCAACCTGGCCAGGCTGTTGAGAAAGAATGGCGATATCGAGGCGTCACTGCAAGGCTTCGAACGGGCATTGCAATTGAATCCTTCAATGCAGCAGGCTGTCGAGGCTCGCGATGAAATATTACATGCTGATGTCAGCAGCCAGACGCTGCGAGATCTATTTATACTGAGTACATCGCCTGAAGGCTTGAAGGGTGATTTTCGAGACCTCAAGCAGCGTCTGGCAGATCAGCGTGGTGACAGACGTCTGCTGGTTCTCGCTGCGGCGCCCAAAACAGCATCGACCTGGCTGGCTAATCTGTTATCAAACCTGACACACTTCCCTTACATAAACCTGAGTTACGCTTTTCTGCAGAATGAGCATGATCTGTATCCGCCTGCGATGCTGGCTTATAACCAGTCAGGAGCCGTCAGTCAGTTGCACATGAAAGGCACCCTGCCAACGGCCAGGTTACTGCAATTTTTTGAATCCCGGCCAATCGTGATGTTCAGGCGGCTCGATGATGTGGTGGCAAGTCTGTATGACCAGTTTGAAAATACTGCCTATCTCGACAGCCCGAACAGTTTTTCCTTTGCATGTGTTGATGCAAACTACGCGACTTTAGATTCTGATCAAAAGGTCAAATTTATCATTCGCATGATGCTGCCGTGGTTTGTTCAGCACTATCACTCATGGAAACGCCTGGAAGTAGACGGGGAGATAAACCCTGTCTGGCTCAGTTATGATGATGTTACGCATGACACGAAGCCGTCCGTATACATGATCCTCGAAGGCAACACCATGCTGTATGACGAACAGCAACTGGATCAGGTTATTGGCATTATGCAGTCAAATAAAACACGTGTGACTAAGTTTAATCGGGGGATTGCGGGCAGGGGGAAAAATATCCTGACAAAACATGACATAGATGACATTATCGCCCTGACAAAATTCTATCCCAATACCGATTTCAGTCACATTCTGCCTGCCTGAACATGTATTCTGTTGTATTTACGTATATATCTCTGCTTCAAATGAAAACCAAGCAAATCAGTGTGTTATAAAGTGCTAATATAGCGTTTTGCATAAATGCGACATTATTTACAGAAAGTTGTAAATAAAACCCGAAAAACTATTGACTCCCTGTCTTCATGGTTTATTCTCCGATGCCATGCGTATGTCATAGACCTGTCACACAAATGACAGGGCAGTGAAATAAGCCCTGCGTTTGATGTTGCAACAGACATACACCTGATAACGTTCAGCAACAAGGGGAGAACCTCGCTGATGAATAACGATAATCCTGTTTTACGTAAAGCAGTACGTGTAGCTGTAGGTGCGGCGTTTATTGCACCAATAGTCGCAACACAGCCTTCGATGGCGCAGGTGACCGGTGAGACATATGTTACCGGCACACATATTAAGCGCACAGATATTGAAGGCCCTTCACCGATCATTTCACTCGATCGTGAAGTTCTGGAAGGATCAGGTTTCAACACAGTCGCCGACATTCTGCATGATCTGCCAGCAATGGGTGGTAATGCGCTCAATGAAGGCTTCACCAACTCCTTCGCACCGGGCGCATCCGGGCTCGACCTGCGAGGGCTGGGCGGCAATGCCACACTGGTCCTGTTGAATGGCCGTCGTACCTCCAACTACGGATTTGCACAGAACATTACCGCATCTTTCGTTGACATCAACAGTATTCCAATTGCAGCTGTAGAGCGCATAGACATCCTGAAAGACGGTGCATCAGCCATTTATGGTGCAGACGCCGTGGCCGGTGTCGTCAACATCATCCTGCGCAAGAACTTTGAAGGCGCGGAGATCGGGTTGGGATATGGCGATACCCAGGATGGCGGTGCCGAGGAAGGCACCTTCAGCCTCGTTGCAGGTAAAGACTTCGGCAAGACCAACGCTACCTTTATCTTAGATTTCTTCGATCGCGGCATGATGTACCTGACAGAGCGTGATTTCTCACAGACCGCCGACCAGACAGCCAATCCAGCCACACCTGAAGGTTTTTCGTTTACATCCAGTTTTGGTAATCCTGGCTCCGCTATTCTGCTGGAATCTACGGGTGATCTGGTACCCGATCCAGCCTGTGGTGTACAGCCACCGAGTACTTTCGGACCAACCGGCGCACCGGGCACGACCGGCGAAGTTCGTGGCGGTCGTTGTCGTTTTGATTATTCAGCATTTATTACTGCTATCCCGGAAACAAGGCGTGCGGGTTTTATCATGGATCTGGAGCATGAGTTCACCCCCAGCATGACCGGTTTCCTGGAACTCGGCTACCAGTCGAACAGCACTTACCAGGAAGCGGCACCGACACCTCTCGTCACCGCATCCAGCTTTGAGTTCTTCGGTGACTATCCTGTAGTACCGGGTAGCCATCCGAACAACCCCTACGGTGAAGATGTCGCGCTGTTCTATCGTGCAACCGATGCAGGCCCTCGCACACAGGACATTTCATCTGATACCTCACGTTTCCTGGCCGGCCTGCGCGGCTCGGCCAGCGTTTATGACTGGGAAGTCGGCCTGCTGTATTCGCAGAACAAGACCGACCAGGATGAGGAAAATTATCTTGGCGGCGCCCAGGTACAGAATGCCCTCAACAATGGTACTTTTAACCCGTTTGGTGGTGCCACCAATGATCCTGCTGTTATCAACAGCCTGAAGATCGACACCTGGCGCAAGTCCAAGTCAGAACTGACCATGTTTGATGCGACCATCACCGGCCCGATCGGCGGCTGGGAACTGGGCGGTGGAGCAGTCAGCTTCGCAGCGGGTTATGAATACCGCGACGAAAAAGCCACGGATACACCTGATCCTTATACGCAGGCAAACGATGTCGTAGCTTCAGGCGGTACCTCTTCAGATGGCAGCCGTACGGTCAATGCTGTTTATGGCGAACTGGCTACACCGTTCACCGACAACATAGAAATGCAGTGGGCTCTGCGTGGTGAAGATTCCGACGTCTACGGCAGTCACTGGGATCCCAAGGTGGGCATTCGCTGGCAGCCTACTGGTGGTCAGCTCTATCGAGCCTCTGTCGGTACTGCCTACCGGGCGCCGTCACTGGTTGAAACGAATCTGGGTAATACGACCAGCTTCGTCAATGCATCGGATACCGTACGTTGTGACGTAACCGGGGCAGATCAGGATTGCGGTGGTGCGCAGTACCAGCAGAACTTTGCCGGTAACCCGGACCTGGAACCGGAAGAGGCCGATTTCTTCAATATCGGTGCCGTCTGGCAGCCTACCGAATCTGTCAGCGGTGGTATCGATTACTGGTACTACAAGCATGACAATCTGATCACCAACGACACCCAGGCTGTCCTGGATAATGAAGGTACAAATCCTGAGATCGTCGTGCGCAACCCACCGACAGCTCAGGACAACGCTCTGGGCATACCGGGTGAGATCAACCACATCAACGACTCGTTCTTCAACCTGGCTGAACAGGAGACCTACGGCCTCGACTTCGATGCAAAGTACGATGCCGGCAACTGGGACATCGGCTTCCTGGCAACACGTGTACTTGAATTCAAGAGGAAAGCCACTCCGGATGATGAGTTCGAAGATGTACTGGGTACACGCGACGGGGATGTTCCCTATCCGGAATGGAAAGCCGTTGGTTTCGTCAATGCAGAAATGGGTGACTGGTTTGGTAATATCCGTCTGAATTACCGTGACAGCTACCTGGACAGCACGACCGATCCTGATGACAACGATGTCGACATCCCGTCCTGGACCACGGTCGATCTGCAGGTGAACTACTCCGGCTTCAGGAATCAGACCTGGACAGTGGGTGGATCAAACATCTTCAATGAAGCTCCTCCGTTCACCTACGACGAGTTCGAAGGCTACGAAGTGGGAATTCACAACCCGCGTGGCGCCTTCTGGTACTTGCGCTTCAAGTACAACATGGCTGATCTTCTCTGATCTGCTGACAAGTACACTGGAGAGGGACAATCGTAAGATTGTCCCTCTTTCAGTTTTTCCGGAATTTATATATTGTTCAGCCTCACTCAGGCTATCTGACGCCTTACCCCGGAATTAAACATGAAACCATTTCAAAAAATTCGCATTACTGCATTGATATCGCTGCTTATTGCGGCAGCACCGTCATTTGCAGCAGACCAGCTGGATAAGGTTATCGATACGCAGAAATCCATCGATGACGCCGGCACATCAACACAGAAGAAGATTGATGCACTGGCTGATGAAACCCAGGATATTGTTGCCAGTTATCGCACCGTGACAAGACGCACGGAAAGCCTGCGCATTTATAACAAGCACCTGGAAAAGACTGTCTCTTCGCAGGAAGATGAGATGGCATCCATGCTTGAGCAAATCGAGAGCCTGGAAACGACCAACCGCGAGATCGTGCCTCTGATGTTCAAGATGCTCGCAGCGCTGGATAAGTTCATTGCGGCAGACCTGCCGTTCCTGCCTGAAGAGCGCAGCAAACGCATGCAGGGACTTACAGAAATGATGGACCGTGCAGACGTCACGACATCTGAAAAATATCGCCGCATCATGGAAGCCTTTCAGATTGAAAATGAATATGGCCGCACCATCGAAGCTTATCGAGCAACACTTGAAAGTGAGAACGGAAAAAGAACAGTCGATTTCCTGCGCCTGGGCAGAGTGGCCCTGTATTACCAGACTCTGGACAACGATGAACAGGGATCCTGGGATAACGTTGACAAGGAATGGGTGGTGCTGGATGACAGTTACAGGCGTTCCATTCAGGAGGGACTCCGCATTGCACGTAAACAGTCAGCGCCAAACCTCCTCAAACTTCCAGTCAGGGCACCGGAGAAGGCACAATGAATAGACTCACATCATCACTGCTGCTTACTCTGGCTGTTATGATTTCGACGCCACTTTATGCGCAGCAGGACTATACGAAGGATTCGGCCTACAAGGCGCTTGACCAATTGCTTAAAGATGTCCGTAAAACGAAAGGCATCGAGAGTCAGGAAAATACTGAACGCCTGAAAAAATTCAAGGCAGACAAGAGCAACCAGGCGCGTTTACTGGCTGAAGCAAAGCAGGAAATGGTGCGCACCGAGGAGCGCAGCGACGAACTCAAGACCATCTATGATGACAATGAAGTCAAGCTCACTGAACTGGACGACAAGCTGACGGAGCGCATGGGTTCTCTTGGTGAGATGTTTGGTGTAGTTCGTCTGATTGCTGGTGATACCAAAGGTACATTTGAATCTTCACTGGTATCGACACAACTGCCGGGTAGAAATGTATTTTTGTCAGATCTTGCTGAACGCAAGGAGCTGCCAGTTACCGATGAACTCGACACCCTCTGGAAGCTTCTGCTCGAGGAAATGATCGAGTCAGGCAAGGTCGTCACCTATAACGCAAACACGATAAACATCGACGGTAAGCAGGAAGAGCATCCTGTCACACGTGTAGGTGTGTTTACGGCTGTTACAGGCGGCAAGTTCCTCAATTATCTGCCGGAAACCGGCTCTCTGGTGGAACTGGGTCGCCAGCCTGCGCGTCGCTTCCTGGGCATGGCCAGCGATCTGGAAGCTGCTGATAGCGGCATGGTCGCCATGGCGGTGGATCCATCGCGCGGCGCCATTATGGCGCTGCTGGTACAGGCGCCGTCATTCATCGAACGCATCCGGCAGGGCGGCTTTGTTGGCTATGTGATCCTGACTTTGGGTGCCTTTGGTTTGCTGATCGTTATCTGGCGCTTCTTTGTTCTTACAGGCCTGGGTATAAAGATACGCAAACAGCTCAAGTCAGATGAACCGAGTGATCGTAATCCTCTGGGCCGGGTCATGAAGACCTACTTTGATGACCAGGATAAAGACACTGAAACCATGGAGCTTAAACTCGATGAGGCGATCATCAAGGAGACGCCGCGGATCGAAAACGGGCTGACATTTATCAAGATACTGGCGGCTGTGGCACCGCTGCTTGGTCTGCTTGGTACCGTAACCGGTATGATCCAGACTTTCCAGGCCATCACCCTGTTTGGAACCGGTGATCCGAAACTCATGGCAGGGGGTATTTCCACTGCACTGGTCACTACGGTGATGGGATTGATCGTGGCCATACCTCTGGTACTGCTGCATAGCTATCTCGCTGGTAAATCCAATGCCCTGATACAGATTCTCGACGAACAGAGTATCGGACTGGTTGCCCGCCATGCGGAAAGGAAGCATGTTTGAGGAATACCTCGAAGCACCGCTGGTTGCACTGCAAGATTTCATGTATGCAGGCGGCCCGGTCCTCTGGGCAATTCTGGCTGTCGCCATTCTGATGTGGACCTTCATCCTGGAGCGCTTTATCTATCTGCGCCAGGTGCACCCCGGTCGCGTCAGGGCAACAGTTGCGGCCTGGGATGAGCGCAGTGACCACACATCCTGGTACGCACATAAAATACGCCGTGCAATGATATCCGAGGTGCACAGTGACGCGTCTCGCTATTTACTGTTGATTAAGACTCTCATTGCAGTTTGTCCATTGCTAGGACTGGTAGGAACTGTCACGGGCATGGTGCATGTGTTCGATGTAATGGCAATTACAGGTACGGGTAATGCGCGGGGCATGGCTGAAGGCATCTCCCGGGCGACTATTCCGACCATGTCAGGGCTTGTGGTGGCGCTGTCAGGCCTGATCTTCAGTGCGCGCCTCGATTCACGGGCACAAATTGAACGGGAACAACTGGCTGACAGCATGGAACTATAAAAGGCAGATAATTATGCGACGCAGACACTCTCACAAAAACGACGAAGCCGAAATCAATATCACGCCGATGCTCGACGTGGTATTTATCATGCTAATTTTCTTTATTGTGACGACATCGTTCATCAAGGAAACGGGTATTGACGTAAATCGGCCCAGTGCAGACACTGCTGAAAAGAAGGAGCGTGGAAATATCCTGGTTGCCATTAACGCGAATGGCGAAATCTGGATGAACAAACGCAAGATCGATATTCGCAGCGTACGTGCCAACATCGAACGTGCCCATGCTGAGAACCCTGAAGGCAGTGTCGTCATTACTGCTGACAAGGAATCCAAAACTGATACGCTGATTCAGGTCATGGATCAGGCACGTCTGGCCGGTGTACAAAATGTCTCCATTGCCGCCACCACGGATTCAGATTAAACAGTTTTCAACCAGACGATGAATAGCCCTCCCATTATCAGAGGAACTGTCTCCTTTGTGCTCGCCATCCTGATAGGCGCCAGCCTGTTCTATGGCATGGTGCTGCTGGTAACGACCGGGATAAAGGGAGTAAGCAAGTCAGACTCTCTGGGTGGCGTGGATTTTGTGCGCCTCAAACGCGAAGACCGGATAGAAACCAAGAAACGCATCAAGAAGAAACCACCGAAACCAAAAGATCCTCCACCTCCGCCCAAACTGGAAGTACAGGAAGCCGAGAAGCCGCAATCCCAGACCCTGCAAATGGATATTCCAAAGATGGATCTTCCTCTGCGCATGGGCGGCGGTCCGTTCATGGGGGGGCTGGGTAAGGCAGACACCAAGAAAGACGGTGGTCTGATTCCCCTGGTTACAATTGCGCCGATGTATCCACGCAAGGCGCTGATGAGGCGCCAGGAAGGTTATGTCATTGTTGAGTTTACTGTCACCAAGGACGGCACTGTCAAGAGTCCAAAGGTGCTCGAGGCCAAACCCCGCTCGATCTTTAATCAGGCAGCGTTGCGTACTATCCTGCGCTACAAATTCAAGCCTGTAATTGTCGATGGCCAGCCGCAGGAAACACGCGCATCCTGGAAAATCGTATTCGAGATTGAAAAGTAGTGCCATGCTGAAAAAAATCATTCTGTTATCAGTCATGTACGCTCTGGGTGTAGCACTAGTCGTGCCGGTATCCAATGCTGTGGCGGCAGAGGATGCGGCGGCGAAACAGCAAGCGGAAAAGAAGAAACGCAAACGCACCGGTTCGATGACGGAAAGGACCTATCGTAAACTGGCAACGATTCACGAACTGATCGGAGAGTCGAAGCATGCAGAAGCCCTGAAGTTGCTGGGTCCTCTGTCGAAGCGCCTGTCGAATGATTATGAGAGAGCTATCGTATTTCAGACGTATGGCTTTGTGTATGCTTCACAGAACAAACTTTCCAGCGCGACCGACTATCTGGAAAAGTGCATCGCACTGGATGCCCTGCGCGAAGATCAGACACAGCGGCTGGTGTTCAATCTGGCGCAGTTGTATATCGCACAGGATCGCTATAAAGAAGGCGTAAGAACTCTGGAGGACTGGTTTAAGACAGCAGAAAATCCGGATGCCCACGCCTATGCATTGCTTGCAACGGCCTATGCACAGGGTAAGGAATATAAAAAAGCCATCCCGCCGCTAGAAAAGGCCATCAGCCTGTCAGACGACCCTAAGGAGGCCTGGTACAAACTGCTGATGGCTATGTACTACGAGCTTAAGAACTACCCGAAGGTGGCAGATGTACTGGAAGTGCTCACAGCACGCTGGCCGGAGAATGAAAAATACTGGAAACAGTTATCAACCATTTACATCCAGCTCAAGCGTGACAAAAAAGCACTCGCGACCATGGAACTGGCCTATTCGCGGGGTTATCTGAAGAAAGAGCGAGAGATCCTGCAGTTGGCTAATATGCATGCCTATTTTTCTGATCCCTATGAAGCGGCTCAGGTGCTGGAAGATAGTATCTCTGCAGGCTATGTAGAAGCCAACAGGAAGCATTTCGAACTGCTCGGCAACTACTGGATGTATGCACAGGAAAATGACAAGGCGATTGAAGCATTAAGCAAGGCAGGCCAGGCAGCAGATAATGGCAAGATCGACTTGCGAGTGTCGTATCTGCTGATTGAAAAGGAAAAGTGGAAGCAGGCTGAGCAGTCACTTCATCGCGCATTAAAAAAGGGCGGCCTGCGCAAGCCCGGCAAGGCCTGGATTCTGCTGGGAATGACTGCCTATGAAACGGAGCGCTACGATGCCGCGAAGAAGTACTTTTCCAAAGCGGCAGGCTACGAGGGCAGCCGCGATGATGCCAACCAATGGATATCACATATAGAAAGTGAGCAGGCAATTCTGTTCGACGAATAGATAGTGGGAGGCGCGCCCTCGCGGCGATTGATATGACCACTTTCCCAGGCTTATTTTCGCTGCGAGGGCGTGCATCCCACAGTTTTTCTTTCCTGCGCTTCATAGTATCCTTGCGTATAAATGTTCGGTTGCCCCATTGGCCGATTTATACACCTGTTTTTCGAGGAGAGACCCAGTGGAAGTTCACGATACCCATCTGAAAGGTGTCCGGCTGATAGTCCCTCGTGTATTTGAAGATGAGCGTGGTTTTTTCCTCGAAACCTTCAATGCTCAGGATTATGAATTGAACGGCCTGCCTACCCAGTTCGTACAGGATAACCACTCCAGTTCCGGCAAGGGCGTGCTGCGCGGCCTTCACTATCAGAACCCGACCTGGCAGGGCAAGCTGGTGCGCTGCATCCGGGGTGAAGTCTACGACGTTGCCGTTGATATTCGTCCCGAGTCAGCAACCTTTCGCCAGTGGTACGGCGTGATTCTGAGCGAAGACAACAAACAGCAGCTCTACATTCCTCCTGGATATGCGCATGGCTTCTGCGTACTCAGCGATGCCGCTGAAGTGACATACAAATGCACGGCGCTATATGTACCGAGTGAAGATGGCAGCATCCGCTGGGATGATCCCGATATCGGCGTCGAATGGCCAATCGAGAACCCGGTGGTATCCGACAAGGATCGCAACGCACCCTTCCTGAAAGATATAAAACTGGTTTGATGAAAATTCTACTGCTTGGCAACCGGGGCCAGCTCGGTACGACGCTGCAACCTCTGCTGGAACAGTTTGGCGATGTTGAGGCCTATGACCATGATGGCATTGACCTCGCCGATGCTGAAACGACCCGTCAGCGCATACTGGAGATTGCTCCCCGACTGATCATCAATACAGCGGCATACACGGCCGTAGACAAAGCGGAGTCAGAGCCTGAGATGGCTGAAAAGGTTAATGCGATCGCACCAGCAGTAGTTGCTGAATGCGCCGCTCAACTTGACGCCGGTCTGATCCACTATTCGACAGATTATGTCTTCGATGGCAGCGCATCCCAACCCTATAAAGAAGAAGACCCGGCCAGCCCGCAGTCAGTATATGGCCGAACAAAACTGGCAGGCGAAGAGGCTGTCCTGGCCAGTGGCGCTGATGCGTTGATTCTGCGTACCGCCTGGGTCTACTCCCTGCATGGACACAACTTCCTCAAGACTATGCTGCGCCTGGCTGCGGAACGCGATGAACTGACCATCGTAGGCGACCAGTATGGCAGCCCGACATCAACCCAGGCACTGTCTGATGCAACTGTGGAACTGGTCAAATACTTCGTCAGGCACAATGGCTTCCCATCCGAAGTGCAGGGTGTGTATCACATGACCTGTGAAGGTGAAACGAGCTGGGCCGGTTTTGCGCGTGCCATCATTGCGGCCAGTGAGCATGCCGATACGCGTGTCACCGATATCACCACGGCAGGCTACCCCACACCCGCTGCGCGGCCGGCATACTCAGTTTTGTCCGGCGACAAATTGGATAAAACATTCGGTATTCGTATGCCGAATTGGGAAGATGCTCTCCAACGATGCATGGCTGACTTGTCGTAAAGTAACCTGTGAGTACGGAAGTTGGCCGACATGAGCTTTCAGGACCTTCGTCCACAGGGACGCGGACGTAGAGCGTACATGGATGTATTCACCGCGTGTCCTGTAAGTATATGGCGGCTAAATTCCGTACGGATTAACGTGGATGATTGTTCGTGAGTGAAGCTGCTGACCTGCTCGGCGATGGCGGTCCATTCGCACAACTGTTGGAGGGTTACCAGGCCCGCGAAAGTCAGCAGCAGATGTCTGCCCGTATCGAGCAGGCCATCGAATCGAAGGAAATACTC
>Ga0209013_10000025_pt1 | contig 98369 bp, 86 predicted proteins | sample Cruoilmetagenom2_FD_187291 | JGI IMG/M metagenome (GOLD analysis project Ga0209013, IMG submission 187291) | Oil polluted marine microbial communities from Coal Oil Point, Santa Barbara, California, USA - Sample 2 (SPAdes) (version 2) | ecosystem: Environmental > Aquatic > Marine > Oil seeps ... | reverse complement strand
ACGGAGTTTACGGAGTGAAGCAATCTCCTCGCGCAGTGGGAGACTGCCACGTCGCAAAAAGCGCTCCTCGCAGTGACATCGTGTTAAGTTTCTTAGTAGGATTGGAGTGACGAAGCAATCTTCATCTTATCTTGTGGGAGATTGCTTCAACAGAAAAACGTTGTCTCGCAATGACACTCGTTCAAGGTATTCTTGATGATTACAGTTTTCCAGAAATTCTCTCTAAACCAGGGCGTTACGGGGAACGCGCTTTTACCCTGTACACCTCGCCATCGCTGCCTTTATATATCGCATCCAGCTCAGCTAACTCGGCGAGCAGCTCCGGTTCCAAAACGTGATCATAGAAATTAGGCAGGAACCAGACCAGGTATCCGGGTTCATCCCCGGGCCATCCCTGATACTCTTGGATGAGGTCATCGAAATCGAGATCCCCCATAATAGACCCGCGCGGCGAATTGGCCACATTTTTTCGCGTGTAATACCAGGCTGCGGCTGAATAGTTGGTGAAGATGACCTGGTTATCGTGCTCCCCAATCGTCTGCAGGAGCTTGACCACTTCTGACTCCCGCAGTGCGCGGGTATTGAAGCGGTTATAAGTCAGCACGCCTTCCAACCGCGAATAGCGGGCATATTTCTGAAGGTTATATATCGGGTAAATCAACCAGACGGCAAATAAAACAACCACCATCCAGCGGGCTAGATTCTGGTACCGTTCCAGGCGATTGATCACAAGCTCTTCAAGGATCGCAAATAAGAGGATCAAAAGTGGGACTAAAATGACAATATAGTAGCGGTCAAAAAATGTGTCGCGGGTATCTAAAGAGTTAATCGTAAGCACTACGAACGCGAAATACAAGCCCCCAAACAAGAGACTTGACAGCGCGGCGGGCTGGCCTAAGCGTCTGCCCAATCTCGACCGATCCTGTTTCCTACTGACCAGCAGGAGGACAGCCAGGAGTAAGGCGATTATAAGAGGGGTAAGGATATTGGTCGCCAGGTTATACGGTATGAACCAGTGTAAAATTTTAAACAGGCCATCTTGCAGATTGGTCAAGGGCCATGTTGAAGCGAACAAGTACACACCGAAAAACGTGTCGTCATTTAAATCGTTTGTACTAATCGCCCAGGCGATCATCGGTAGAACAGTAATGATGGAAAAGAGAAGTGCTTTCAGGAAGCCCTTGCCGATGACGCTGCGATTAGAGTACAAGATAAAAATTGCACCGGTGCCAATCAAGGTGACGCCAGGAATGCGCATCAAGGCAGACAGGCTGGCGAGAAGCCCCATGGCAGCTATACTCCAGACCGATTTACTCACCAGATAGCGGCTGGCTGCCAGCAGGAAAGCCAATACAAGTGCGGTGAATAATATGTCTGTACCGATATTTACCGAAATACTGAGTAAAGAAGTAGAAGTGGCAATAACCAGGCTGCCTAAAAACGGCCACATCGGTTTATCGCGAAAGCTTTCCAGCAGCAGCGCCCCACCAAGCCAGACGACCAAACCGAACGAGAACAGGTTGAGGTACCAGCCTACGGTTAAAGTATCGATACCTGTCGACCAGCTGAGAGCGGCAATCGTTACCGGATAGAGGGGTGGCCATCTGACGAAGAGCGTTGCATTGTAGTCCCGCAAGCCTTCACCGCGCAGGAGGCTGTCCGCAGTAGAAATTTGCAAAGCACCGTCTGTTCCTACTCCAGCGCCATAGATTGAAGTGGCAAATCCCCCTATTGAGATGCAAATCAGCCCCAGGGTGAATAGATAAACCCAGAATATCTTTTTCCAATGCTTGGACATCATTTTTGATTCTTGTAAAAATTAAAACGATCGCACTGGTCTTGGTAAACCAGAACCCTGGCATGACCGTGCGATCGACGAAGCGAAAAATTCTAAAACCATATTCTATTTGTAGAGGCGACGACGGGACTCGAACCCGTGATCAGGGTTTTGCAGACCCTTGCCTTTCCAGCTTGGCCACGTCGCCGTTTGAAGTATTCGATATTTTGATTTTTAATCGATGTGATTGAGGTTTAAAGATTGCTGATCGGTAAACATCAATCAGCAATCACAAATCAACAATCAGCGATATTGAGAGCGGGCAACGAGATTCGAACTCGTGACCTTCTCCTTGGCAAGGAGACGTTCTACCACTGAACTATGCCCGCATACAGTGCCGAGAGCCAGAATCGAACTGGCGACACCGCAATTTTCAGTCGCGTGCTCTACCAACTGAGCTATCTCGGCTCAATTGTTCAGTTGTACTTCTCAGAAGCGCACCTATTTTACACACTTGTTAGGCGATTGTCAAGCTGAGCGGTTTTACCGCGTGCGTTCTGGAGATCAGCTCATCCCGCCGACCCAGATGGTCGCGAGACGATCATATTTCGGATCTCTACCCGGGTCTCTTCGGTGTTAGCCAGGGTTCCATAACGAAAGTGCCCGTCGGGTGGAAGCGTTACGTACTGGTTATCCACCCACAGGACCAGGCCCAAAGGACCCAGCGGGCTTATGGGGGTCTGCATTACGAAATCCCCATCGACAGAGAAATTCACCCCATCTTCCTTCCACTCCACTAAGTAGGAATGCCAATCCGTCGGATCGAGGGGCAGATCGACGGCAGCCTGCCGGATGAATTTTCTCCCCAAACGGCGTAACAAGCGCGCGGATGCAGGGATGGCTAGAAATGGAAGGCCCAGAACACCAAGGGGGAGCATAAAAGATACCCATTTTGGAGACTGGAATGTAGCAGCCAGGTTTCCCTGGTGCGGCAGATCATCGTCCAGAGACAGGTAGTTGGGCGCTGAGGCGAAAAAGAACCAGGCTGCGTTGGGCAACGCGGGGAAGCGAAATACCCCTCGACCACCCAAGATCGCCATGCTGAACGGATCGTTCCACAGCCCGAAGCCCCAGGTTCCCGGGCTTGTCTCTGCGTAAGTGCGCGCCTGCAGCGAGATGCGCAGCGGCGCCTTCCAGGGAAAATCCCGTCGGGGAAGTTGGCTGTAATCGTCCAGCTGGGCCAGACGATAGCGACCACCAGGGCCGGTTGGAATTTCCAGCAGCCACGTACCGGGCTCGATTTCCGTCACCCGTGAATCGGGAGTCATGTGTGGTTGTAAATTTATTAGCACCTCATCCACAATATTTTCCTAACAACAGCAGGGTTACATGTTAACATGCATATCATAATGCACTAATGCGCGCCAATCCATAATTATGTTACAATCCGCCACCGCATTGCTCTAAGCATCTGAAATGTATATGACCAATGCCACGATTTTTATGGCGCGGCTGCATCACGCCTAACCTTGGTGAACGATGTCAGCGGGCCTGATACTGGAGACAACCATGAATCAGAAGAACGATCAAGAATTGACCGTGCAAGACAATATCGTCGTAACCATGGACTATGTACTTAATGTTGACGGCGAGCTCTTAGAAAAGACCGAATCCAACCACCCCGTTGAATTTATCCAGGGATTAGGCCAGATTATTCCCGGCCTGGAGCGTGAAATGTCCGGGATGCGCATCGGGGAAAGCAAGGAGGTTAGCGTAACTCCAGAGGATGGATATGGCGTATTGGATGAAGAGGCGTATGCCGAGATACCGCGTGAGGAATTCCCTGAAGATATCCCCGTCGAACAGGGTGTGGCGATCTTGCTGCGCGATGAGGATGGTGATGAGCAAGAAGCTCATATCGTCGAAATTGAAGAAAACCTCGTACGCCTGAATCTCAATCACCCCCTGGCAGGTAAAGATTTACACTTTGAGGTCAAAGTCGTAGCCTTGCGTGAGGCCAGTGAAGAAGAAATCTTGCACGGGCATGTGCACCATAATTAAAAGATAAAGCTTTGGCTGTTAGCTGCTCAGATAAAAATTAACCAGAATCTTTTTAAGTCCTTGTGATCTGAATTGAATTACGGGGGGACCAGTCCCTGTTTTATACTTGCCCGGACCGCTTCAGCGCTCAACGGTCAGGTTGTCCAGTCCGTTTGCGTCAAACTCGTCAGCGTACTTCTCCCACAGGGAGCCTTCATGTTCAAACAGCTCCTCGATGGACATCGAGCTGGCCTTATCTTCTCCCACCTGTCGGATTAAATCCCTTTCGGCAAGACGGCTTGTCAGTTCAAACCAGAACGAATCTTCTCCAAAATCCTCGATAAAATCCAGACAGGGACAGGTATCTTCAAACTTCCTCGAGATGTAATGGCGCTTCTCGTTTTCATCGTACCCCACGAGATCTTCAAATCCAAAGCTCCTGGCATATGTATATAACTTCTGAGCGATTTCAATGTACTTCTCATCGTCGTGGGGTACCTCGGTTTTGAACCCGTGAATGACCCACTCCGCGATATAAACCAGTTCGAGCAGAGTCAGGTATTCATCTCTGTTGATTTCGATATTCATTCTTCACTCCGTTCTGCATCATCTGTCACCAATTCGCGCCGCAGCACCTTCCCAACCATACTCTTGGGCAGGACATCACGGAACTCCACGAATCGGGGAACCTTATACGGCGTCAACTCCTGACGGGAAAATTCGCGTATTTCATCCTCGGATAGCCGCTGTCCATCCCGAAGTACGACCCACACCTTGACGGTTTCGCCTTGCCGTTCATCGGGAATACCAGTCACGCCGACTTCAGCTACCGCGGGATGCTTTGCAATTACCTCTTCTACCTCGCGCGGCAATACCTGGAAGCCGCTGGGTTTAATGAGGTACTTCATGCGATCGACGATAAACAGGTATCCGTCCTCATCCAGGATCGTCTTGTCGGGGTACGGCTCCAGCGTGTGAGGAACCCCTTGATCATAATTGTCCAGCCAGGGTTTTACATCCATAGCTCTCCTCCTTAGGTTAGCAAAGAGCCTGTTTCCTGAATTATTCTCCCTTTAATAAAATTATACCCCGTATTGGGAATGACGAAGCACGGTTAACGGAATGCAGGAAAAAAACGGTTAATGATAGATTAAGTACTTGACGAAACAGTGGGGGGATGATAAACTGCGCTCCAGTATGTACAAAAAGCACTTCATTTTTCCGCGCCCTCGTTATCATCACTTACCATCCTGTTGGGAAGGTCGGGCGCTTACGAACGTATAGAGTTCACCAATCAAGTATCCACCCAGCCCTCCTTCCCAGGAGGTTTTTTTTTACCCAAAATCACTGTTAGGAGTTTGCTAATGTCTACAGTAATCTGTCCCGAATGTGAAGCCGAGATCACCCTGGACGCCGACACGGAAATTGGTGAAATCATCGTCTGCCCCGACTGTGGTGTAGACTTGGAGGTGCTTTCCTTAAACCCGGCTCAAGTGGACCTCGCTCCGATGGAGGAAGAAGATTGGGGAGAATAGAAAATAGCCATGCCAGAAAATGTAACCATTGGCGTTCTCTACTCACGTACCCGGGTTGAAGAGAAAAAAATCTTTGCGGTATTGGAGGAGAGGGGTATTAAGTACGATCGCATCGATGACCGGCAGATCTATTTTGAACTGGATGATGCAGGTCACTGGCTAAGCTACGATGCCATCCTCGAACGCAGCATAAGCTATGCGCGCGGCTTATACGCCACGCGCGCACTCAACGCCTGGGGCATTCCAACCGTAAACCCCGCACACGTGGCAGAGATATGCGGAGACAAGGTCTCCACCAGCACTGCCCTGGCTAAAGCCGGTGTGCCTCAGCCTAAAATTAATGTGGCGTACACGCCTGATTCGGCCCTGGAAGCGATCGAATCGATGGGCTACCCCGTGGTACTCAAGCCTGTGGTGGGATCCTGGGGACGCCTTCTGGCAAAGATCAACGACCGCGATGCGGCTGAGGCTGTCCTTGAGCACAAAAAGATCCTGGGATCGTACCAACACTCCATTTTTTATATCCAGGAGTACGTGGATAAACCGGGGCGCGATATCCGCGCCTTCGTGATTGGTGACCAGGCAGTATGCGCGATGTACCGCAGGTCGGACCATTGGATCACGAACACGGCGCGCGGCGGGGAGGGGGATGTATGTCCTATCACATCCGATCTGGGAGAATTGTGCCAGAACGCAGCTGCGGCCGTTGGTGGTGGGGTGCTGGCTGTCGATCTCATCGAACATCCCGATCGCGGCCTGCTTGTCAACGAGATCAACCACACAATGGAATTTAATACTCTCATGCCAACAACCAAAGTAGACATCCCTGGGATGATCGTGGACTACCTGACCGCCGTCGCAAAACGAGAAATCGAGGTGCTGAGATGATACGCGCTTCAATCATTGGCGGCTCCGGCTACACTGGGGGTGAACTTCTGCGATTGCTGATCCCTCACCCAGAAGTGGAGGTCATCCAGGTCACCTCACGCAGCCAGCTGGGCAGATACGTTTACCAGGTGCATCCAAATTTACGTAAACAAACGACTCTGAAATTCAGCGACCCCGAGGAACTCGTCCCTGGCGACGTGATATTCCTCGCCCTACCCCATGGGCAGGCACAGCATAATATCGATAAATATGCCGGGATTGCCTCAAAAATCATCGATCTCTCGGCTGATTTCCGACTGCGCTCGCCGCAGGTTTACCAATACTGGTACGGAGCTCCACACGCTGCAGAGGAATGGCTGGATAAATTTGTCTACGGACTGCCTGAATTACACCGGCAGGAACTACGCAGCGCCAGCTATGTCAGCGGAGTCGGCTGCAACGCCACCGCTGGCATCCTGGCTTTACTGCCGCTGGTTAGAGGCGGGCTGCTGAAAGAGAACGGGCAGATCATCATCGAAATTAAAGTGGGATCCTCGGAAGGAGGCGCACAGGGAAACCCGGGTTCGCACCACCCTGAACGCAGTGGCGTGATCCGCACCTACGCAGCATACGGGCACCGGCACACCGCCGAGATCATCCAGGAACTGGAGCTCCCAGGAGTTTCGCTGACCATGACTTCGGTTGACCTGGTGCGCGGCGCACTGGCAACCGCTCATACAACGGTCAAACCGGGCGTGACCAGGAAAGACCTGTGGAAAGCTTACCGCCAGGTAGTCACCGAGAACCCGTTCCTGCGCCTGGTGAAGGAGCGGCAAGGCGTCTACCGCGTTCCCGAGCCAAAGATCCTGTGCGGATCAAACTACGCCGACCTGGGCTTTGACCTGGACGAAGATACGGGACACGTTATCGGTATGTGTGCGATTGATAATTTGATGAAGGGCGCCTCCGGCTCAGCCGTGCAGTGCATGAACCTCATGTTTGGTTTCGAAGAGGATCTTGGGCTGGAGTTCCCCGGTCTGCATCCGATATAGATAACAGTCAGCCTTTTGTTAGCTGAGCGTTCTTTTTGAGAATAAAAAACCACATATGAAGACAGATCCATCTCAAGCGCAGCCAATTATGCAGCCCCTCATCGTAGTGAAAGCAGGTGGGACTCAGGGTGTGGATTTTAGCGCTATTTGCAGGGACGCTGCAGTGCTTATCGCACAGGGGCGGCGCCTGCTGCTGGTGCACGGCGGCTCAGCGGAGGCGAACAGCCTGGGAGAAGCGCTCGACTATCCGGCACGCTTTATCACCTCACCGTCCGGCTACACGTCGCGGTACACCGACCGGCGCACCATGGAGATCTTTATCATGGCTGTGAACGGAAAGGTAAACTCGCTGCTGGTGGAAGGACTGCAGGTACTGGACGTAAACGCAATCGGATTGAGCGGGTTAGATGGGCGGACCCTGGTTGCGCAGCGTAAAGCCGCCATCCGCAGCGTGGAGAGGGGCAAGCAAAAAGTGATTCGCGATGACTACAGTGGGAAAATAAAAACGGTCAATGATAACTTGCTAAAAACCTTGCTTGCAGATGGATACACACCGGTGATCGCTCCATTGGCCATCAGCACCGAAGGTCAAGCGCTCAATGTGGACGCCGATCGCGCAGCAGCCATGGTAGCCGGAGCGATGCAGGCCGAGACGCTGGTGCTGCTCACCGCCGTACCTGGATTGATGTCCGCTTTTCCCGACGAGAGCACCCTGATACATTCTATGTCCAAATCGCAGTTAGAAGGAGCAAAAGAATATGCCCTGGGGCGCATGAAGAAAAAGATCCTTGGAACCGAGGAAGCCCTGGGGATGGGTGTCCGCAAGGTTATCATCGCCGATGGGCGTATAAAAAACCCGATTACCAGTGCCCTGAATGGAAACGGCACTCACATCTCGTAGGAATACCAATGACGAAGACACCCGATCTGGAACGAAAATATACTTCAGGCGTTTACGCCAAACGTGACCTCACCATCGTACGCGGCCAGGGCGCCACCCTCTTCGATGACCAGGGACGTGAGTACATCGACTGCGTGGGCGGTCAGGGCACTGCTAATATGGGTCACGCTCACCCGCTCATCGCAGCCGCCATTGCCGAGCAAGCCCACGCTCTGATCTCCTGCCCGGAAATGTTCTACAACGATCGCCGCGCCGAGGTGATGGCGCGCCTGGTAGAGCTGGCACCTGAGGGAATCGGGCGCGTCTTCTTGTGCAGCTCCGGGACGGAGTCGGTAGAAGCGGCATTTAAATTCGCTCGTGCCAGCACCGGGCGCAAAGAAATTGTGGCCTCGATGCGCGGATTTCACGGGCGTACATTCGGCGCACTTTCAGCCACCTGGAATAAAAAATACCGCACGCCGTTCGAACCCCTGGTTCCCGGCTTCAAGCATGTGCCGTACAACAACCTGAAAAAGCTTGATGAGGCCGTCACAAAAAACACGGCCGCGGTCATCCTTGAAATAGTCCAGGGGGAAGGCGGGGTGCATCCCGGAACACCTGAATTCCTTCTGGGAGCACAGGCGATCTGCAAGCAGCGCGGAGCCCTGTTCATCATCGATGAGGTGCAGACCGGGTTCGGGCGCACGGGTAAAACTTTTGCACTGGAGCACCACGATTTGCAGCCGGACCTGCTTTGCCTGGCAAAATCCATCGCCGGGGGTGTACCCATGGGAGCGGTGCTGATCGGGGAGCGGGTGGGCAAACTGCCTACCGGTATCCACGCGGCAACTTTCGGCGGAAACCCATTGGCGTGCGCTGCTTCAATTGCAGCTCTGGATGTCCTGGAAAAAGAACGCCTACCCGAGCGCGCAGCCGAACTGGGGACGTATCTGGTTTCACGCCTGGAAGAAATCTCCTCCCCGCTTATCCGGGAAATTCGTGGAGTGGGATTGATGATGGGCATCGAAACCCGTCAAAAAGTAACCCCCTATTTACAGGCGTTGATGGAGCGAGGTGTACTGGCCTTGCCGGCAGGTCTGACAGTGATCCGCTTGCTGCCTCCGTTGGTGATCACCAGGAGGCAGATAAACCACGTCGCTGCTGCACTTGAGGAGGTATTGTCGTTATGAATGTTACCCCTGTTTCAGAGACACTGCTCGGACTCGTACAGCAGTACAGCCCTTCCGGACAGGAACGTCCCCTTGTGCAGTGGCTGGTGGAACGCATGCGGAAATTGGGATACACCAGCTCTTTTGTCGACCCGGTGGGGAATGCCGTAGGTGTCATGGGGAGCGGCACCAGGCAGATTGTTCTGCTTGGGCATATCGATACATACCCCGGTGAAATCCGCGTGCGTGTTGAAGATGACACCCTCTACGGTCGCGGTTCGGTGGACGCTAAAGGTCCCCTGGGAGTGCTGGTAGACGCGGTTGCCCAGGTAGGGGAGGTCGACGGCTGGCAGTTCAATGTCGTCGCCGCGGTGGACGAAGAACGCGACTCGACCGGGGCCTGGTACGTGGTCGGGCAGTACAAACCGGTATACGCTATCATCGGGGAACCCAGCAGATGGAATCGCATAACGCTGGGTTATAAGGGCGTCGCCTGGGCAGAAATACGCATTCACCGCCCTTCCGCGCACACCGCTTCCCTGCATGAGAGCGCACCCGAAGCCGCACTCAGAATTTGGGGGACGATATTGGAATGGAGTGAATCTTTCAACGCCGACCGGAAGCGAATATTTGACCAGGTGCTGCCCTCCCTGCGGGAGTTCTCTTCTGGAGAGGACGGCCTCGAGACATGGGCATGTTTGCGGATTGACACCCGTCTGCCGGTGGATTTCCCGCCTCCGGCATGGTACGCTCACCTGCAGGAATCACTGCAAGTCATAGAATCACAGCCCTTCGAAGTCAAACAATACCGCTACCCAATCCCGGCGTTCAAGGGAGAAAAGAACGGACCTCTCATCCGTACTTTCCTCTCCGAGATACGCGCCGCCGGGGGTAAACCCGGTTTTGTTCTAAAATCCGGCACCGCAGATCTGAACATCGTCGCGCCGGCGTGGGGCTGCCCAGCCATCGCCTATGGGCCAGGAGACTCGGCGCTCGATCACACTCCCAACGAACACCTCTCCCTAAGTGAATACGACCAGGCTGTGGATGTGCTGGCAGGCGTTCTGAAAAGTTTAAGCCAGGCAGAATAAAAAAGCGTGGCTTAGTCGTCGAAATGGGTCTGGGAGAAAACCAGACCGTGTCAGTAATAGCCACCACATTCATCCTGGGCATAGTAGAGCATCGCAGTTCCAAGCCCAATTAAACCCCAACCTTCGCTGTAAACAACCTGCACAAAGGTCACACCCGGGACTAAAATACTCTCTGGGGGAATCCCATCAAAAGGCGGGAATTCCTCACGGTTGGTGGTGAAGGTCATGCCACCTGGTTCGTAAGCGATGTATAGTGAGTTCGCAAGCCTGGTCGCAAAATTATCCGGGCTGAGCGTTTCAACATCCGATCCCCATTTGCGGTAAGTGAATGGATCGTGATGAAATATTCCCAACGCAGGTCTCCAGTATTCCGATCCTGCAACCTTTCATGAACTGACTGGGAGAGATAATCCAGCGACTTGAAGCTGTGCAGACTGTATTCCGTATTCTCGGGTGGGATATCAATGGTTGGAATAATCGCGACAGCATAATCGGGGATGCAGGTAGCGGCAAGCCCTACTGGTGGGGGCTCAGGAGTGTGACCATATGAATCTCTATCTGGTTAGGGGTCTACCCGAGATTTAGCGGTAATTTTAAGTGATAGATATTACCATCAGTGTTCAGTCACCGCGGTTCTGATGGAAGCAGCTTAGAGTCTTGTGCCCGTTGTCGGGTAGCAAGAACGCTCTCAAGTTGTTATGCTATTATCAAAATCAGAGTGACTGACCACTAGGTTGCAGGTAAGACATGAATTTAACCAGCATGTCACAGATTGGTAACATGCCCTGCCCGAAAAACAGATTATAAATATTGGCGAAAAGATTGTCTGACAACATCGTATTCCGGTATACTGAAACTTATGACCAAGCAATGCATCGTGCATCGAATGGGGCTTGTGCCTTACGAACAGGCCTGGCGACTGCAGGACACCCTTGCCGGCGCTATCGCCGCAGGTGAGAAACCGCCAACTCTGCTGCTCCTGGAGCACCCGCACACTTATACCTTTGGACGGCGTGGTAAGATCGAGAATCTACTATGGAATGAAGCAGAACTGAGCCGGCGCGGTATCAGCGTGCATTGGGTAGATCGCGGGGGCGACGTGACTTATCACGGACCGGGCCAGCTGGTGGGATACCCCCTATTGCCGCTTGCACCGGGTGGGATGTTCCCAAAAACTGATGCCGCAGGCGATCCTTCATCCAGTACCCGCATACCGCAGGTAGACTATATCGGATATTTGCGCAAGCTGGAAAGGAGCCTGGTGCAGGCCTTGTTTGATATGGGAGTAGCCAGTAAGCAGGTGGAAGGGCTCACCGGAGTGTGGCTGGAGAGTGAATTAGGCACTTCGCAGTATGAATTATGTAAGGAGTTGACGAAGATCGCTGCCATAGGAGTAAAAGTTGATGCGAAAGGGATCTCGCGGCACGGTTTTGCGCTCAATGTGAACCCCGATATGACCTATTGGGAGGGCATCATCGGGTGTGGATTGGATGATTACAGGGAAGCCAGCCTGGCAAATTTAATCCACCCGGCACCCAACATGCAACAGGCTATGGACAGAGTTGTCAGCGCTTTTGGTGAGACGTTCGGATATTTGATGGTTGAGACAGCGCTTGACTTCTAATTCTACTTTTAATGAGACTAAATTTATCGATATGAACAAAAGAAACCACCTGAGCCGTTTTTTTACAGTTCGAACCACCATCATCCTTCTAAGTATCCTCGTGCTGTCTATCCTCTCCGCAGCCAGCCTCGTCAGTGCGGGTCCAGAAAAGGCTGAGTCGCCCGCGCTGGTACGCATCGAAATCAATGGAAGGAGCGATATCGAAAAACTTGCCGCTGCAGGATTGAGCATCTATGCCCAGCTTTACACACCTCAGGGGAAACTCTACCTGCTGGCGTCCGTCGATGCGCTCCAGGCGCATGAACTGCGTCGTGCGGGTTACTCCCTGCGAGTGCTGGACCCGGACAGCCGGGATGCATCCTACTACTTACTCTACGGATTACCCACCGAATTAAGCCAGGTAGAAAACTATATCTCACTGCTGGATGTAGAAGGCCGCCAGGCTGTTGCGCGCCTGGCGCCTGAAGATGTGCCGAACGTGTCTGAAGCGGGGATCATGTACACACCGCTCGTGCTGCACCCATTGGTCGTGCCGAGGGCTGAGACAGCGCCTTCTCTCCCTGCAAGTATCACACCTAATCCACTGGTTCAAAATATGGTCGACCAGGTCGACAGCGACAAGTTATTTTACTTTGTCGGAGGCCTGAGTGGGGAATGGTCGGTATTGGTTAATGATAGTCCTTACCTCATTTCGACTCGCTACACCTATGCGACTGTGCCCATAAAAAGAGCCACCCGCTATACCTACGAATTCTTTCAGTCAATCGGTCTTCCCACCGGGTACGATACATATTGGCTGGGTGAGCTGGAAAAGAGAAGTGTTATCGCCGAGCAAGCGGGAATTACACAACCGGAGAGAATATTTCTGCTGATCGCGCATCTGGATTCCACATCCCAGGCTCCGTACGATTTGGCGCCTGGCGCGGATGATAATGCCAGCAGTTCATCAGGATTGATGGCCATCGCGGAAATCCTCAGCCAGTACAACTTCGGCTGCACATTGCGATACGTGCTCTTCACCGGTGAAGAACAAGGATTTTACGGGAGCAGAGATTACGCGGCGAATGTTCACAGTGTTGGTGATAACATCGAAGCGGTCTTGAATCTGGATATGCTGGGCTACAACACTCCAGGGACATCCCCAACCATCGAGCTGCACACCCGACCGGATAACCAGAACGACCTATCAATTGCCAACCTCCTCGCCGAGTCCATTGCGGCGTACGAGATTAACCTCAATCCCCTGATCCTTCAGGATGGTAAGAGTTTCAGCGACCACTCGTCTTTCTGGGAATACGGTTATCCGGCAATCATGGCAATCGAAGATTGGTCTGATCACACTCCGCATTACCACAAATCCAGCGACCAGCTCGAGACGCTTAATATGCTCTATTACACAGAATTTGTGAAAGCGGCCATTGCCACATTTGCCCACATGGGCTGCCTTTTACAGGCTGAATTAAGCGGAACAATTGTGGATGCCACCAGTGGTAATCCCCTTCATGGCGCAGCAGTGCAAGCCACATTAGATGACGGCAGTCGCTGGTCAACGAACACTCTGGCCGATGGCACCTACCACCTGACATTGGTGCCAGGCAATTACCAGGTATGGGCGGGGGCACCGTTTTACCTCAGCCAGACAAGCGCAGAAATTGCTATCGCCAACGATCAGAGCGTTAGCCAGGACTTTTTACTACAATCCAACCCGGATGCATTCGCTGTATACCTGCCCGTCCTGGCTAGTGAAGCGCGCTGACAGATTTTGGGAAGCATATTCTTCGGTGATTACTGGTAAAATTAGTTTCACAATCGAGTAGATGTTGTTGGGCTTCGTGGAGGTGAAATCATGACTTCTTTATCTATAAGACTGGTGATGCGCAGCGGACCGACTCCTGGTCAGGTTTATGAACTGGTAAAGGACGAAGTCACACTCGGCCGCGGTACGGCGAATGACATCATCATTAACGATTCCGAAGTTTCACGGAAGCACGCCCGCTTTTTTCTGCAAAGTGGTGGGTATGTGATTGAAGATGTTGGCTCGACCAACGGGACCTCTGTAGACGGCCAACGCCTGATCGGACCACATCTGATTCGCCCCGGAGAAATGATATTCCTGGGTGAAAAGATAAGCCTTGAAGTCGAGGCCATCTACGATGAGGATGCTACCGTAGTCCCGCCCCCAACCGTACCATCCGGTCAGGCTGTACTTCCTGAGGAGCAGATTCCTGCACAGCCGCAACCTGCGCCTGTGACACCACCTCCACCCGCTCAGACATACGTGGTCCCCCAACCTCAAGAGGCAGCTTCGCATCCACCGGTCGATCCTTATCCCCCGACGCAGCATGCTCCGGCTGCTCAGCCTGTCTACAGCGAACAAGCCCCTGGTGGTCAATATGAGAGCGAACCCCAATACGAAGAAGAGCAGGCACAAATCAACTGGACCTGGGTGTTCGCCGGATGTGGTTGTATGACGATCATCGCTTTCGTGGTCGTCGTCGCTTTGCTGTTCTGGATCGACGCTGGGGGCGAGGCAAGGTGGTGCCAGTACCTGGGATTCTTTTTCCCGGCATGCCCGTAAACCTTAGCTGCGGGACTTCACAGCCGTGATCTAAGATAAGGCTCCTTCCAGGAAAGCTGCCAGGTCTTCTTTCATCTTCTTGAGAGACGGCATATGTACATACATCATGTGCCCGGCATCGTAGTAAGACATCGAGACGTTCGCCTGCAGACTGGGATCTAACCCCAAGTGGTTGAAGGTGTACTCGGTGGCAAAGTAGGGCGTGGCCAGATCGTAATACCCGTTGCCTACAAATACTTTTAGATGGGGGTTGATGGTCATGGCTTTCCGCAGGGTCTCTGCAACGTTGACGTAGCGGTTTTTATGCTCGTCGTAGCTCCAGTTCTGCCATAAATTCGGGTTGAGGATCTCGTACGGCAGGTCACTTTCGAATTCAAGTTCTTCGCGCACGTACTGGTTGAATGTTCCAGTATAAGGACCCATGATGGCGGACATACTGGGGTCATGTTCGAAATTCTCCCCGGCCGAATCGCGGTCGATGCCCTTAAATCGGCTATCAAGACGACCGACGGTGCGTTGTTCGTCGCGCAGCAGTTCCTTGGTAAAGCGAAAGATTTCCAGGCGCAGGTCACAACGTTCGATAAATTGCTCAGTCAAGCCTGTGTAGCGAGCCAGCTTGGACACGATTTGAGCGCGTTCTTCTGAACTCAATGCCGCGCCTTTCATCAACGCCAGGGTGTACTCACCCCTGGCGAATTCTTCCACTTCATCCAGGGTTTTTCGCAGATCAACCTGCAGGTCATCCGCCAGTCGTTTGTGATACCAGGCAGTTGCCGTGTAGGTTGGCAAGAAAAATATATTAGGTAGATCGTTGCCCCGGTCGAACCTGTGGGTTTGGAAGTTGAGAATGGTCGATATCAACATAATTCCGTTCAGGTACATGCCGTGTCGCTCTTGCAGGTAACCTGAAAGTCCGGAGGCGCGCGTGGTACCGTAGCTTTCACCGATCAGGAACTTGGGTGAATTCCAGCGTTTGTAGCGCGATAGGTACAGGCGGATGAAATCTCCAACCGACTCGATATCCTTCGTGAAGCTGTGGAACTGCTTGGCTTTCTCACCGGGTACTGGTCGACTGTAGCCCGTGCTGACCGGATCAATGAACACAAGGTCGGTATGATCGAGCAGCGAGTGTTCGTTATCTTCCAGGTGGTAGGGTGGCGGAAGCAGATTGTCGGCGTCGCCCATTACAACCCGTCGCGGTCCCAACACGCCCAGATGCAGCCACACCGAGGATGAACCAGGACCTCCATTAAACGAGAAGGTCACGGGACGGGCGCTTTTATCCAGCACATCGTCGCGTGTGTAGGCGATGAAAAATATGGTCGCTTTAGGTTTTTCTCCTTCGGCTTCGCCTTCCTTTTCACCCTTCTTGACGGACTCTTCCTTCAACACGATTGTGCCGCAGGTGACGGTGTAGGGGATTTCTACTCCGTCCAGGGTGATGGTGTGTTTGGTCTCGACAAGCAGATCCTTTTGGAGTGAGTCGTCCTGCTCTGGTGGGGTTGCTTCATTCTTGGCTTGGTCTTCGTTGGTCATGCTCGGTTCTCCTTGTACCTTCATTTTATGGGCGCCCAGCCGTTATAGAAAATATCAGGTGTTAGCTGTAAGCCCGCATTTTATTTATAGAAGCGATATCAAACAAACCGTTATTATACTGTTGGTTAATCTGGAAAGGCAGGTCTGAGCTGTCTGAACTGAACTGCTCAACAGTCTCACTTACTTGATGGGGTGGATTATTAGTCACGGGCAGTGTTGACCCATGAACCTGTCCCGCGATTACTTGAAGTCGATTAATCAATTCCCACAAGACGCCAGCGCGGTTTCCTGGTCTTCAAAAATTTCGTACATCTCCGAAAAGCCGGTTTTTTCTAGAAGACTCAATACTTTGGGCTGCGGGGCCAGCAGTTTTATCCGCTCAACATCAGGCGCTCCGACATTCTGCATCATCAATGTCATGCTGTGCAATAACGCCAATCCTGTACTGGACATGAATCGTAATTGGCTCAGATCGATCAGCAGGTATTGGGCTCCAGCGGCGTGAGCTTCCCCCGCTTTATCCATAACTTCCCGGTAATTCGATGCGTCCAGCTCTCCCGTTATTTTTAAAATGACGACAGTCTCATCTCGCTCTACCTGGCTTGTGCTGACGCTCATTGATCCTCCTTACTCGAAGCTCGCCTGGGCTTCCATAAACAAGGGGTTCTAAAACGTTCGATTGCCTGTATTAATGATTGGCTGCTAAATATCTTTCACTTCGTATTCGTTCACAGCATTATACAAGATTATGGCTTTTGTGGCATTACTCACAGTGTGGGGAATACTGCCTGCGGTTGAAGGACACGGCTGAAAAGACGCTCATATCGGCCGAGAAATGTACGGGCTAACACAAAAGTGGGATGATGCACTCCGGGCTGCTTTTGTTTCAGCCATATGCCGGACCGCGCTCTCAAATGTATGTTGTCTTTCCCCCATAGGTTCATCGCTCTTCTGCTAATCCAAAAACTTCACCCAGGGGTAAACCGAGAACATCTTTTCGAACCCGATTGCCTCATAAAATTCCTGGCCTGATCCCACCCACGCCACATCAGCGCCCAGGGCGGCAGCCCGGCGGAGGCATTCCAGTACCGCGGCTTTGCCCAGGCCCATGCGGCGATAATCCGGATCGGTGGCGACTGGCTCTACGTAAACAACCCGGTTGGTTGGCACGAGCCACATCCCGCTGTAGGAGACGTAATTGCCATCCGGTGCCACGACCACGATGGTCAGGTCTTTGCGGAAGTTGGGCGCCAGCAGCATCTCACGCCGGCCTTGAATCTCCTCTTCCGGAGGGGGACCGGGGTGGTTAAATCCGCGCCATAAAACCCGGTTGATCTTTCGATAATCCAGCTCGTCCTCCAGGCTTTGGAGGCGAAAACCCTCTGGAATTGTGGCACGTGGAACCGGCTTATCCAACAAGTATCTGGAGTTTTCTTCAACAAAGTCGGCCCATTTTTCGTAACCGTGAGACTGGGCTAACTCTTCGAGAAGCGTATCGAATTCTTTGATATAAAGAGTACGAATAGGCCGTCCTGTGCTTTGCGAAATACCCTGGAAGTTTGCTTCAGCGTAATCAAACATCAATGGTTTGATGTGCTCATAACCAGGCCGCACCTGAAAGTATGCTTGAAATTCAGCGTGTTCAAAATGTACGACCCCCACGATATTTCCGCTATCTTCTACTATGCCATTCTTGTCTAGGCTGACTTCTTTGATCGAAGTGTGAAAATGCATGTACTCCCAGCGCGGCTGCAGCCAGTTGCTGAACGAGTCTCCAGGTTGGTAGGTCTCGACCAGGAAATCCCCCACTCGAGAATAATCTTTTTTGTGGTTGTAGTGTCTGATGTTCACTCTAAAATTCCTTATTTTCCAGGCTGTTTGGGTGCTTGAATAAATCATATCATCAGAAATTTTGTGTCTGTACTTACTGATCCTTGCATAAGTAACTAAATGTCTCTTGCGTTGTTTGATCGCTGATTGGGTTTAGCCTTCAAAGCAAGGATCAGTAGTTAACTTTATTGGGCTTCCAGCAGGATTTCCCATCCATTTCCCGAACGCGCCATTTTGAGCAGGATTAAACTTGGCTCGTCTTTTATGACCCAAACCTGGGCCAGGCCTTCACCGAGCTGTACTTTTTGTGGTTGGTATCCTTCAGACAGCAGGGTGTGCACGATGGCTAGATAATCCGCTGCCAGCTGATGCGCCAGGAAGGGATGGGTGTTCTGATCAGAAACCGCGTCCAGGACCGCATTTACGGCCTCGAGGAGGTTCCCTGTCTGTTGAAAATCCCCAGAGCGCAGCGAAGCGTCGGCGGCAACCAGCATGATCTCCAGGGCGTAATTTTTGGGGGTCGACGGGCGCCGCAGATAGTCCGCTACAATTTCCCTTTCACGCATCTGCTCGCCGTCCATCAACCAGGCTGTCAGGAAGTAGGCGGAAGGGTCTAAAAGCTGCTGGTAGCGCCGCAGGGTGTCGTAAAATTGGACCGTAAAGCGCACGTCTTCTACGTTCGGGGGCAGAAGAGTTTCCTGCCGCAAGGCTTCTAAGAACTGCTCTTCCAATTCCACTAGAGTCAAGCCGAAGTGAGCCTTTAGTGCATCTTCAAGCGCCAGGGACTGCTTGCCGCTTATTTCCACCGCAGAACCGGGTTCAGACTGGTACGGTTTTATATCCCTGTAGAACGTCTCATAAGCCAACCACCCCCAGGTGCCCACCATATACTCTACCAGGGCGCCCGCTTCCAGATAACCGATCTCATGCTGGGAGAAATAGAAGTCGTCGACCAACTCTTCTAGAGGAATGTACCAATCTAATGCGCATGGGGTTGTGATTTCAGATGTATATTCAAACGTATTGGTTGTATCAACCGGTTCACAACCCTCGGCGGGTGGCAGCAAAGCCGCCGCCCGCGCTGTGAGCGGCTCCGGTTTGAAATGCCCGCCGTTCAAATATACTGCCAATCCCTCAATCAGTATCGAGGGACGAAAATCTCCACCCAGGCTGCCATCCAGTTTGTGGATCATCTCGTGATAAAGCACAAAAGTGGGTGAGCCGCCGGCATAACTGCGATCCAGATAAGATATCGATATGTCCTGGCTGGCAAAGCCTCCATGTCCCAGGACACGAGGCAAGAAAGTTATCGAGATAGGTTCTTCAATATCGGTTTCTAACTGCTGGCTGGCGCGCTGTGCCTGCTCATCAAGGATTACGATCAATTCAGGTAAATCCCGATCCGCTGCTGTACCAGTGATGTAGTGGATCGCACAGCAATCGCTTTTTGCCTCCGCCCATGCAGCCCCTGGTTCCGGGTAAGGGACCGAAGTGCCGGGCAGTAAGGACACTTCTTGGGTCCAACTTGGACCTCCAGGCAGGAGTGAGAACGACAGCGAATAATCACCTGCTTCCAAACCAGAAGTGTCCCAGGCCCAGAGAAGAGTAGCCTGCGAGCGCCGGGCAATGCCGTGTTGACCAAAAGCGGTTGGGCCGAGTGTGACCCCCTGTGGGGCTTCGACCTGCACTTCAAACCCATCCATGGGCTTCCCATCTTCCGGGAACACCTCCAGGCTTACCTGATCACCAACGTAGCGCTCTCCGTCCGGATGCAGGCGCACGACGAATGGACCCTGGGCGCGAGACGGATCGGACGTTTCCGTGGTGGACGGTTGATACGTGATGGCAGGCGTTGGAGTAGGAAGATAAATATATGGAGTCGGTGTAGGAGGAGGCGTTGGGGTAAAGGAAGGTAAAACAGCAGGCGCCGTCTGTGATGGTGTGCCATGCGGGGCAAGCACTCCACAAGCAGAGATGAAGAGCATAATTGGAACGATGAACGCGAAATAACGGCGCATAGGGTTATTATAGCAGTGCCTCTTGGCACTTATCTTGAATTAAGCAGATTATTAGTCTTGTCTTATCTCACTGGTACAATAGTGTCAGCGGATGGATGAAGCACGATCCAGATCCGCTAATTCTGGAAATACGGGGCTTCCGCCACCCTTCTCCGAACTGAACTCGAGGGCATTCAATTTTGAACGATAAAGATCCTTCCACTTACAAAATAACCTTCACCACCCTCGCTTACGGCGGTGAAGCCCTTGGTCGACTGCCTGATGGTCGGGCCGTGTTCGTGCCTTTCGCGCTGCCGGGCGAGGTAGCCCGTATCCGCTTGAGCGAAGAGAAACGCCGCTACGCTCGAGGCGAACTGCTCGAAGTGCTCGAACCTTCCCCAGAACGCATCCCCTCTGTTTGTACCCACTTCGGTGAGTGTGGTGGCTGCCATTATCAGTCCCTATCTTATGAGGCTCAATTGAAAGCCAAAAAAGATATCTTGCGTGACCAATTGGAGCGTATTGGCAAGCTGAGCGAATTGCCCATCCAGCCGGTCGTTCCATCGCCGGATCCGCTGCATTATCGCAACCACGTTCAATTTCATTTAACCCGGGATGGTCGCCTGGGGTATCACAAATCTCGATCGAACGAAGTTTTTCCCATTCAGGAATGTCACCTGCCAGAAGACCAGATCAACGCGCTCTGGCCGCAGTTGGATTTCGAGGCTATCCCGGAGTTAGAGCGAATTGGCTTACGCCTGGGTGTTGATGACGAAGTCCAGATGATCCTGGAAAGTAGGGACCCGCAGCCTCCTCAATTGAGTGTGGAAGATCTACCCGTCTCCGTCGTCCATATCAGCCAGTTCGGCGCTTTAGTGTTGGTAGGCAGTGAGCGAGTGGTCATTGAAGTTGCAGGGACCCCATTCAGAGTTTCGGCTGCTTCATTCTTCCAGGTAAACACACACATGGCAGGCATGATGGTCGAGCACCTGCTCAGTGAACTGCCCAGGTTCCACCGGTTAGACCAAAACACGACCATTATCGATGCTTACTGCGGCGCGGGTTTGTTCAGTGCATTCCTGGCCCCGCATGTGGATCGGTTGATCGGCATCGAAGTCTCTCCAAGCGCTGCCGATGATTACGTCTCAAATTTGGATCGATTCGACAACGTAGAAATGTACGAGGCGAAGGTGGAAGACGTTCTGCCGCAAATAGATGCTGTCCCGCAAGTGGTCATCGTCGATCCACCCCGGGCTGGTATCGACCGCCACGCCCTGGACAGTTTCCTGAGACTGGCCCCCGATGTGTTTGTTTATGTCTCATGCGATCCGGCCACCCTGGCGCGTGATGCGCGCCGATTGACCGATGGGGGTTATAGGCTGAAACAAATCACACCTTTTGATATGTTCCCCCAAACGTATCATATCGAGAGCATCAGTTTCTGGGTGCGGCAAGCACTTGCATCATAACCATCAGCTCCTATCCGGGCCCAGGCTCTCCTGAAAACTGGGGTAATTTTTCTTTTCGATATTCCATTATGAACCTCCATTTTTCACTTATACATCAATTTTCCCTTATCTCCAGAATCTGCTCTGAGCAATAACCTTTTGTTTTCCAACCCGTTGGGCTAATTCATTAAAGATTGTCGATGATGGGGGACTCATCCGGCCCAGAATTTGCATCTAAATGTAATAACTGAAATCTAACGCGAAAGTATTTCAGAATCCCAAAGTGGGTATTGACTCTTTTGAGTTAATCAGCTAAAATTAGAACAAATATTCTAATTGCTTGTATAGGGTCACTTATGTCAATCAAAGAAGAAAGTTTGTGGAATGGAATGTCCTCGTTGAAACGCTTCACACTGGAAGAACTACCGCGCCGCATCCACCAATTTCGTGAAGCAGCTAGCCGAAAGAAGGTTTCCCGGACGAATGGACAGCGCGGCAGGAACCCGTCAGCAGCGGATGAAGACTCATCCGTGGTTGCATCACCTGCCAAACAAACCACCCTAAACCAACCGGGATCATTTGCCCCTTACTCAGTCATCCTGGGAAAATGCGATGATGATTTACCATTAACGATTGAGCTGACCAATCCAGCACCCGGATCGATCTTGATAACAGGTGATTCGGGCAGCGGAAAAACCCGCCTGATGCAAAGCATCCTGAGATCGGCTGCCGTACTCAATAATCCTAATAATATGCAGTTTTACATCATCACTCAGGATCCACGGGAGTATGAAGAACTTTCTCTAACGCCTAACTGTCAGCAGATACTGCCTGTTGAAGAAACCGCCTTGCAGGGATTGGTCCTTTCGCTCCTGGAAAAAGCTGAGCAATTCCGCCGCAGCGGGCCTAAAGACCCAACCATAATGCTCGCCATTGATAACCTGGCTGCTCTATCTCCATACCTGAATTTTGAACTCACTGCAGCACTTTTCCGCCTCGTTCGGCATGGCCCTCGCTCCCGCATCTGGATAATCGCCACACTACCTGCTGAAAGTGCTGACCTAGTGCACGAGAAAATCCTTGAGGCTTTCCGCACACGACTCGTCGGAAAGATATCCTCTATCTTAAGGGCCACCGACATTACAGGAGAGAGCTCATCTCCTGCGACCGAATTAGTTTGCGGAACTCAATTCTGTGTGCCCGTGAAAGGGGAATGGGTGGAATTTTGGATCAATGATTAGCTGAGATTTGATATTGTAATGATGTTTACGCTTGCCTGGTAAAATCAGGAGGAAGATACGATGAACGTTGGAATGTTATGGTTTGACAATGACCCCAAAAAGGAGTTAGACGTTAAGATCGATCGCGCGGCCACCTACTACCGCGAGAAATACGGTAAGATGCCGACGGTGTGTTTCGTTCATCCCAGCATGGTGCCTGAAACCCCGTCACCCGCTCCAAAGAATGCCCCTCCAATTGAAATAAAATTAGATAAAGGCCAACTGCATATCCGTACAAACCAATCCGTTCTACCCAATCACTTTTGGATCGGCGTTAATGGAACTTCTGATCCTTGCATTGAAGGCTAAACCCAATCAGTGATCAAACAACGCAAGAGACGTTTAGTAACTTATGCAACGATCAGTAAGTCACCTTCTTCTGGCTCGAAAAACCAGCCAGCATAGTGTCAAGCACTAAATCACCCTGCATCTGTCCGGTCTTCACTGCCTCATCCATGTCGAGCAGGCGGTGATAGACATTCTCCAATACCGGGATTGTGAAATGCCTGGCCTGGGTAGTGATTTTTCCGGCCACAAAAGGGTGGATGGACAACTCTCGCGCCACATCCCGGGTACCTCCCCCACGATTCATCACCTCACGAGCAAGCAGTAAAAGACGAAATTGGCGTACGACCATGCCGAATATCGATAACGGCTGCTGCCTTTCCAGCAACTGGTGCAGCATTTTTATGGCGCGCCGCCCATCCTGATTTCCCAGTGCATCGACCATGGCGAAGATATCCCCCTCTGGGATCACAGCGGTAATATTCTCGACGTCATCCGGCTCTACAGGACGCGCATAGTTTACGTAGGCTAGTAATTTGCCGATTTCCTGATCCGCGAGGCGTGTGTCGTTCCCTACCAGGCTAGCGAGGAGCGCTGCCGCCCGGGGGGTAAATTTACCCTCAGCGGAATCTGCCTGCTCCTGAATCCAGCGCACCATCTCTCCACCTTTTGGTAAAGGAAATGCCCGCATGAAGGACCGTTCCGGATTGGCGTCTGCCCATTTTTCCAGCCAGTGATAATCCCCGCGCTTCCTGGCTCTTTCGTTGATCAACATTTTATATTCCACCAGCAACAGTGCTGTGGAAGGCGGCACTTGTATCAACAGATCTATAAAATTTGTACGGGCATCTGGAGTGTTGATTAACGCCAGCGGATGGGTGAGCACGACAATGCGGCGTCTGGTTAAAAAAGGTACGGTACTCACCGCCTGGCGCAGCTCATCAAAATTGAAGGAGCGTCCATCCAGACGAGTGACGTTCATCATCGCCGCTGAAGGATCGCCCAGTTTGGCCACAATTCCTTCAATGAACCTGGCGATAGAAAACTCGTCTTCCCCATGCAGGATATAAACCGACGGGACAGATATTGACATACTCAGCCCTGGGTTACGACCCGGTAAGCCTGCATTCGCCCCCGTTTTGTTTGACGGATCTCCACCACCTCAAGCCCTTCCGGATTGCCTGATGTCGTGATATTCCGCTGCACCTTCATTCCTAACGGTTGGGCAACTACCAGCGCCAGCGTGGCCAGTGTGATCGCTAAAGGAACACGCTCCAGTTTATCCCGTATACGACTTCCGGCGCCGAACATCGCCAGGGAGGCCATTAAACCGGCGGAGATGCCAGCAGTAGCGAAGTTCGTACCGCAGTTTGGATGCACAGCCAGGGCCTGCTCACCATTACGGAGGCGCTGCAGAGCTTCACTTACAGCGGATTCGACATCTTCTACGGACACATCGCCAAGGATCCAAAAACCGTTCATATCTGAATGTCCCGCCAGCCTGGTGTTTGGAGAGCGCTTCGAGAGCACGTGCAGGGTTGCGTGCTCCACTCCATGATTGCGGCGAATGCGTGAAATTATCGGCTGTTCCAAGACCGATGAAAGAGATAAAGATACAGGATTTGTCATGATTACTCCGATTAAAATGATTGTGTAGATTTTCTTGTGTAATTTTTTGTGTGCGTCGCAGACGCACACAAAAAATTACACACAATCAATACACAATCCTTAAAATGGTATGTCGATCTATTCTACCACTTTTGGGTGTGCCTCGCTCCAGCTTCCTGGATGCCGATCGTCCAGCATCATCTATGCGTCGCTGAGGGCGTTGGGATCAGCACCACCGGTGCCTAACGAGCCGTCAGCAGCAAGCAGTGTTCTGTCGAACCTAACTACTGATCTTTGCATTGAAGGCTAAACCCAATCAGCGATCAAACAACGCATTAGACGTTTAATAACTTATGCAACGATCAGTAATTTAAATGAACGGATCGCCGACAGATTACTCTGGACTTCTTTACGTTCAGGCTCTGTTTTTTAAATTTTTTGGGGGGACGGGTCAACCGCCTTTAGCACCAGGGTGGCGTGTGGCGAATGCACGGATATATCAGCGCTTGGATTGTAAAAATGCCTGGTAAGTTTCCAGTAAGGTGATCATAATTTGATCCGTAAACTTGTTCACCTTGCGGAACATATCGCTCCAGGCAAACGGAGATTGGACAGCAGCCGCCTCATAAACGTTCAGCATCGACTCTATCAGGACATTGCGAAAGAAAAGGAAAGCGTGCATTGCTTCAACGTTGTTCAACCCGTAGCGCCTGCCGCGCGAAGCATACTCAAATCCCAGGGCTTGTGCTTCAGCCGCGGCCTGCTGCTCGTCTACATTCATGTAGCTGATCAATCCGTGTAAAATGTTGCGCCCACTCAAGCGATATTGCTCGCGCGCCTCGTCGTCAAGCTTTATGTACCAGTCCTCGGCCTCCAAGCGTCCCTCGCTGATGCGGAAGCGTGTGTTTCGCAGCGCGTTCTGCACCACAAGTCTGGCATCGAGGGGGCGGTCTGCCTCTTTGGATTGCAACCACAGATCTACTTCGCTGCGTTTATATCGGCGGTGTCCACCTTGCGTGCGATGAACCGGCAGCAAGCCTTGATTGGACCAGTTGCGCACCGTGCCGGGATGCACCCCTATTATTTTGGCAACCTCACTTAATCTCAACCATTCAGTGGTCATAAAAAACCTAACGACACTCTATGGCAGAATATTTTCTAAGCATCATTCGCCATCGCCGCACGTTCAACCAGTGAGTTTTCCTCCCCAGCCTGCTTTCGGAAAACGCTCACATCAATACTTCTCAACAAAACCAGCGATATAATCAACAGCGCAGCTTCGATGACAAAAACAATCACGTAGCCGGCGACTGCGTTCTGTGAAATCTGGGTCACTGTGTCTCGCACTAATCCGCTCATCACTGAACCGATCAAGCGTGAGAAAGCGTTCGCCATTCCCCATGCTCCGATAAACATACCCACCTTTCCAGCGATGGTCATATCCAACATGAGAGAGAGGTTCGAAACCGTCGCCAGGCCGGTCGATAAGCCCAGGAGGATAACGCCCAGGTAAAAGACACCCAGGCTGAAAATGATGCCGCTGGAGGCGATCATAATGAAGGCCAGGATCGCACCCCATGCGCCGATCCTGGCAACGGTCATCTTCGAGATGCGCCCCTCCGATACGCCTGCCACAACCAGGGATAGCAGAAAGCAGATGCCCCATATTGCCGTTATCCTTGTCGTTTCCTGCACCGACATTTCGAAAGCTTCTGCAGCATACGGTTCTAGCAGGATATCCTGTCCCAGGAGGGCAATCAGCAAAATGACCAGATAGATGAAGAATAGAGTAACTTGCCGGCTTTCGAAAATGGAGCGCATCTGTTTCCTGAAACCACGCTGTTCCTCAGCCAAACCATCTTCTATCTCAGCGATTGAGCCCAATCGAGCTTTCGAGCGCGGTTCGAGACCAATTATTCCGAGCAAACCAAGTACCAGGGCAGTTAAGGCAACAAGAAGGAAAGCGCGTTCGAGGACTTCCGGGGAATAGGATTCTAACAATCTGCTCAATCCCATTGCAGTCAGGATGATACCGACAATCATCATAAAGAACATGACTGAAATGGTACGTGAGCGTCCTTTTTCTCCAGACAGTTCGGACGCCAACGACAGGTAGGATACTGAGGCGAAATTGTACCCCATCCCCCAGGCGCCGAAAGATAAAACACCCAAAGCCAGACCCGCCCAGAAGTTAGTTGACATCAGATATGCTGCCTGAGGGGTTAATATTACTCCTAGAACACACAAAATCAAACCAAAGCCGATATACGGTGTGCGGCGATATCCCCATAGCGGATGTCGATCCGATAATGAACCTATGAAGACCTGGATGGGTGAGAAAAGGTAGGGCAGTGAAGCCAGGAGAGCAACGAGAGTCGCCGATAGCGCCAATTCCTTGATCATGACCCGGTTGAGGGTGCTGTTAATGGGGACGAGGGTCATCGCCACGGCTACGTGGATTAATCCTAATTGAACGCGCTTACGAAACATAAGTTGTTTCTCTCTCTTTGCCCAGTAAATTTGTCGGTGAAGTGGTGATTAACAAAGATAGACTGGAAAAAATAACACCCTGTCCAATGCTAACCAATACAAAGCAAAATTTACCATAAAGTTCAAATCGGTCAATGTAGATTTGTATAGAATTTTATTAGAGAACGCGAGTTTTTATGCGGCAACGGCGTCCAGTAAAGCTAAAAATTCCCCCGGGCGCTGGGTCGTCAGCAGGCGCAAGCGTTGTTCCGGCTCCAGCGGATAAATGCTCAGATAACGACTGGCATGTTTACGGAATAAGATCAGACCGCGATCTCCTTCGTAGAAAGACAGCATCCTTTCCAGGTGATCCAACATAGTCTGACGCAGCAATTCGTAAGGCACCTGCTCGCGTTCCAGGCGCGAGAAAATCCAAGGATTGCCAACCGCAGCACGGCCGATCATCACTCCATCACACGCGGTGTAAGACTTGAGCCGGTCAATGTCAACAACCGTTTGCACGTCTCCATTACCAATCACCGGGATGGATACAGCGGCCTTGATCTCGGCGATGGCATCCCAATCGGCTCCCCCACCGTAGCCCTGGGCTTTGGTTCTGGCGTGGACGGCGATCAAAGAGCCGCCGTTCTCTTCGATGATACGCGCCACCAGCCTGTAGTTTCGGCAGTCGTCATCCCACCCCAGGCGGATCTTACCTGTAACGGGGATTTCCAGCGCGCTGCTTAAGGAGCGAAAGATTCGGGCAATCTTGAGTGGTGTGCGTAATAAGCCAGCCCCTGCTCCTCGCCCCGAGACTTTACGCACCGAACAGCCCATGTTGATATCGATGATGTCAGGACCGTAATCCTGCAGGATCAGTGCCGCCTCCAGTAGGCGTTCCGCATCGTTATCGAATAACTGAAAGACGACCGGACGTTCTTTAGATAAGTAGGCCAATCTCTGAGCCAGTCGCGGATGTCCTCCCACGACTTCCATGGCGTTGATAAATTCCGTGTAGCTCATCGATGAACCCAGTTCACGACATATGGAGCGGTAGGGCATATCCGAGAACCCGGCCATGGGTGAGAGAATTAAATCCCCATAGACCGGGATGTGTCGGACATGGAATGTTGGGGAGATGTGATGCATGACAGGTTAACAAAGGGTAAGGGTCAAAGGAAGTGGGAGAAGGGAAAGAGCGGATTCACGCAAAGTCTCGCCCAACACACGAGCAAAACTCAGTGATTGCAGTCAATTCACCTCAAGCAGGGCGTGTTTCAGCGCCTCCCGCAGTGATCTTACTTCGATTACTTTGATTTCACTTGGCCAGGGTTCCCCTTTACGCAAGCGGCGCGGCACAATCGCGTCTTTGAAACCCAGCTTGGCTGCCTCTTGCAACCGGGCAGGCATCTGGCTCACCAATCGCAATTCGCCGGAGAGACCAACCTCGCCGATCAGGGCGGTGTCCGCCCTTACCGGGGTGTTGCGCACCGAAGATGCTATAGCCGCCGCCACGGCCAGGTCAGCGGCTGGTTCATTGATCGTCAATCCACCGATAACGTTGACAAACACATCCTGGTCGCCCATCCGCAGCCCTACACGGCGGGTCAACACGGCAACGGTAAGCAGCAGGCGGTTGAAATCAATACCGTTAGGGGTGCGGCGCGGGTTGCCAAACGAAGTTGGGCTGGTCAGTCCCTGGATTTCCACCAGCAACGGGCGCGTGCCCTCCATGGTTACAGCGATGGCTGAGCCGGGGGCATTGATCATTCGCTCTGCCAGGAAGGCTTCAGAAGGGTTGGTCACTTCGATCAGGCCGCGCTCTCGCATCTCGAATACACCCACTTCGGAAGTTGCGCCAAAGCGGTTCTTGACCGAGCGCAGTAAGCGATAGGTTTGAAAACGGTCGCCCTCCAGGTAGAGCACGGTATCGACGATATGCTCCAGGATACGTGGACCAGCGATCGCACCCTCTTTGGTGACGTGACCGATCAGGAAGACCGAGATGCCGGACGATTTGGCCATCTCACGCAGGCGGGAGGCGCTCTCCCTCACCTGGGTAATCGAGCCGGCAGACGACTCCAACTCGGGCAGGTAAGTTGTCTGAATCGAGTCTACAATCAGCAGGCTGGGTTTTAAATCCTCGACATGCTCCAGGATAGTGCTCAGGTTGGTCTCAGTGACCAGGAAGAGGTCTTTCGGGATGGCCAGCTCCGCCTCCCTCTTTTCATCCTCCGAACGCAGCAAACGCAGGGCGCGCATCTTGATCTGACGCTCTGACTCCTCACCCGAGACGTACAGGAGCGAATACTCTTCAGCCATCGTCAGGGAGACCTGCAGGAGCAGGGTGGATTTACCGATTCCGGGATCGCCACCTATCAGCACTATAGAGCCTGGTACCACACCGCCGCCCAGCACGCGCGCAAACTCCCCCAGCGAAAGGGGCAGGCGCTCTTCCACGTCACCGGTGATTTCGACCAGTCGTTGGGGAGTGGAAGCTGTACCCAGCCCGCGCGCAGCGTGCCGTTTTGAAGGAGGCCGTGTAGCAGCGATCACCTCCTCAATCATGCTGTTCCAGGCATTGCAGCCCGGACAGCGCCCCAATTCTCGCGGGCTGGTGCGCCCGCATTCTGTACAGACGTATTGAGTGCGAGTCTTTGGCATGTTGGTTATTATACTGCCTTCTATCAGCCTGGTTCTGCCAAACATGATCATTTTAACCTGATCAGAGACAGAACACTCATAGTGATGGTTGGTGCCAATATGTTAATCATCATTCAGGTGACCCACATATACCCCCTCCCGCCTTGGTTGGCACCTTTTGATTGTGTACTGAAATGTGTGTAATTTTTTGTATGCGTCGCAGACGCACACAAGAAAACCTACACAATCCACTTTTTTTAGTAAAGTCAATGTGATTTATGATATCCAGCGGTCAGGATGTGAAGTTGTGCCTGAAACATGAATATGTGATTTATAATGTAGAAAATATGGAATTTATAACAAGGATATGATTGAACCACGATTTCTTCAAGCGCTGTTTGTTGACACTTTCGAAGCCATCAATCAACAGCTGGAAGGGATCACCCACAGCGATAGCGTAAAACAGCCTCCCTTCGGTGGGAATTGTATCCATTGGATCTTGGGACACTTGGTGGTGGCGCGTTGTAACTTCCTGATGCTGTTGGATGTGCCTTCTATTTGGGATATGCCCCAATGCCGCCGGTGTATACCTGGCTCTGTCCCGGTCACAGGCGAAAGCAACAGCGTTCCGTTAGACTCACTGCTTGCTGACCTGGATCGAACGCAAGAGCTGCTCCTCATTGCCCTCGCACGCGTTCCTATGCAGGATATTCTCTTAATTAAGCAAGATCAAACCATTGGGGAGCATCTTGTCTCCTATTATGGTCATGAATCTTATCATTTAGGGCAATTGGAAATCTTACGTCAAATGGTCGACAAGGAAGGCGGCGTCTAAGCACAGAGCTAAAATCGATGGATTCTCCCAAAGCTGCTGAATATCCACAACCACCAGCAGGATACAGGTTTGCCGGACTGCTGCAATTCCCCAGGATAAAGCTGCAAATTGCTGCCGTTCTTTTGCTTGTGGTAACCGCACCGTTGTTGTTCATTTTTATCTTATTACTGCATCGCTCACCTGGTCCGGAAGTTTTTATTTTTAAAAACAGCATGACAGACCTGGTGCTCCTCATCATTACGGTCCTGGCAACCATGGTAGTCCATGAGCTGACTCATGGCATTACCTATAAATTGCTTGGGTACCGGGTAACCTTTGGATTAAGTATCTATCTGCTTGCAGCATATGCAGCGGTATTCGGTCAATGGCAGAAGCGGGATCATAACCTGATCGCAGCATTGATCCCGTTAATTGCCTTGACGGGTATCTTAATCCCTTTTCTGGCTGTTCCGAACCGTATAGTGGTATTGGTAGTTTTCATAGCACTGTTGATAAATACGGCAGGTTCGGTCGGAGACCTGTATCTTACCTGGCGATTGCTCCGTATGCCGCGTTCTACACTAATTTATGATCTGGATGTCAAGACGGTGTTGATTTACATGCCGCAGTAATCAACGGACCAGCAGTCCGGCAATCACATCGCGAAGCAGTCCAGTCAAGCACCGCCATCCGCGTTCCGATCCCAAGATTGTGTCCTCTGCAGCGCCTCCGCATTCCAGACTGAACCCGCAGCTGAACCCGCCAAGCCCAACTCACACGCCGCCCTGTTCGTTCGAGTCATGGACGACAGAGTGGCGCAGAAACATAACACATCTTTTCGGATCACGTGCATACCAGTTCAGCACCACGTGCTGCAGCCATCTTGTTATTAACCGTCTCTGGCGAGAATAACTAATGCAATGTCGTCTTGCTGTGGTGCATCTCCGACAAACTCTCCCACATCTGCCAACAGGGCCGCCTGAATATCTTTGACAGCTTGTCCCGTATTCTTTTTGAGCGAATCCACGATTGCGGACTCACCGAAGAACTCGCCTCGTTTATCGGATGCATCCGTGATCCCATCCGTATACAGAAGTAGTGTGTCGCCGGCGGTAAATTTGACTGTCTCCTTTTGCCATGAATCGACCTCGGAAATACCAAGCGTTATCCCCGTTTTGACCAACTTTCGTGCCTTCCCACCGGCTATAGAACTGATAAAGATCGGCGGCGGGTGTCCTGCATTACAATAGGACATATCCCCGCTGTCAAGTTCCAACACACCGTAAAAGACACTAACGAACTGCTGCCCACCGGTGGTCTCCAAAATTCGCCGGTTGACGGCGCTTAATACAAGATTTGGATCGAAAGGATATTGCGCGGCGTAGGTGCGAAACAGCGTATAGCTCAATGCCATGAACAGAGCTGCACCCGCACCCTTATCGACCACGTCAGCTACCAGGAAGTTTAGATAACCATCGTGGATAACATTAACATCATAAAAATCTCCTGATGTTTCCCTGGCCGGTTTTAGTGTAGTAGAGAACTGCCAGCCCGGTATTTGTGGTAATGTCTGGGGTAGGAAACTTGTCTGTACTTCACCTGCCAGGATCAGCTCGCGTTCCATTTTTTTGTTGGCTTCTTGTAGTTCTTTTTGGAGCCTGCGCAGGGAAAGGTGTGTATCCACTCTTGCCAGCACTTCTTCAACATGGAAGGGTTTGGTTATGTAATCAACACCCCCAGCTTCAAATGCCCTTACTTTATCCTGGATTGCGTCCAGGGCGCTGATAAAGATGATTGGAATATCGAGCGTCTTTGTTTCCGATTTTAGCTGTTCGCAAACATCGTAACCGCTCATACCCGGCATGCGGACGTCCAGCAGGATGATATCTGGCTGTTCTGCCTGGACTGCTGCTAAAGCCAGCTTACCATCGGGAACAGGACGCACATGGTACCCATCCTCGGACAGCATATTTGAAAGCAAGCGTAGATTAGCCGGGGTATCATCGACAACCAGGATATTACCTTTCTTCGTGTCACCCTTGTCGGATCCCATTGTTACCCTCCAGACTGCTCGATGAACAACAAAATCTCTTCGTATCTATAATCAAGGGTCAGTTCTGTGATTGCTAAAGCCAGGGTTGGTTGATTATCCTCGATTTGATGGATGAGTTTAAGCATTTTATTCTGGTCAGCCTTAATGGTCGCCATTTTCAGGTCTTCCAGCCATCCTGCAGGAAGGGCACCTAATTTAACCGGCGGCAGCATATCGGGTGGATGGCTGGTGGATTCGGCTTGTTGGAAAGAAACCGACTGTACAGGCTGCTCTTCATAAATATATTGGACACCTATGTGTGTCTTCAGCATATCAAATATTTCTTCTTGGCGGAACGGCTTACGCAAAAAATCATCGCAGCCCTCCATAAGGATTCTCTCACGGTCTTCAATAAAGGCCGAAGCGGTCAAGGCAATGATGACCGTATCCTGCCCTTCTGGGTAGCTTTTAATCTTTCTGGTTGCTTCATGTCCATCCATGACCGGCATCCTCAGGTCCATCCAAATTAACTGCGGCATCCATTGTTTCCAGACCTCGACAGCCTCCAGACCGTTGTTTGCTTCCTTGATTTCGAAGCCCAGCGGTTTTAGCAACTCTACCAACAGGCGGCGGTTGCTCTCCAGTTCATCAACTACCAGTATGCGATATTGAGGTTGGTCTGGCTCAAGACCCACCACCCGCTGCGTCGAATGTGTCTCTTGTATATCGCCTTCCTCCGCTAATTGGATCAGGATATCAAAGGCAAAGGTGCTTCCCACACCGATCTTACTTCTGACCGATATATCTCCTCCCATCAGGTGTACGAATTGTTGGCTGATTGACAGGCCCAGGCCAGTGCCCTCATGATTTAATTGTTCGCTCTGTGCCTGGACAAATGGCTCAAAGACCTCCCCCAACTCCTCCGGGGAAATACCCGGACCAGTATCTTCTACTTCGAAATGTAATAATACCTTTTCCTGTGCGTCAGGAGCACTTCCTGTGGATGAATTGACCCGCAGCCTTACATGGCCACTTTGAGTGAACTTGACTGCATTGCCAAGCAGATTCGTCAGCACCTGGCGTAATTTATTCTCGTCTGTTATTACATACCGCGGTAAATTTTCGTCATACTCAAAATATAGCGCCAGTCCTTTTTCCTCAGTACGGAGTCTGAACATTTCCTCTAAACTTCCGAGCGGCAGATACAGATCGAAGCTCTTTTCTTGCAGCGTTTCTCTTCCCGCCTCGATTTTCGACATTTTCAGCACATCGTTGATCAGGGTCAGCAGGTGTTCACCGCTTCGATTGATGATACTCAGGTTTTCCTGTTGCGTGGTGGTTAGGTTCGCATCGCGCTCCATTAGTTGGGTGAAACCCATCACGGCGTTTAGAGGTGTACGCAGTTCATGGCTCATATTGGCTAAAAAACTGCTCTTGGCTTTGTTGGCGGCCTCGGCCTGCCGGCGTGCTTCTTGCAGGTCGGTGATATCTACATAGATCACAATAAAACCGATTTCTTCTTCACTAACAATCACGGGTAGTGCTAACATCTCCACATCGATCATCGTGCCATCTTTGCGAGTACGCTTGGTGATAGACTCAACGCGCCCTTCATTGATCACCTGTTTCGTGTATCGGACGGCTTCTTCTCGAATTGATTCGTCCCTGGCTACGATGTCATCGAGATTCTTACCGAGCACCTCCTCTTTGCTGTATCCATACAGCTGTTCGGCCATTGGATTCCAGGAGACAATGGTTCCATTTAAATCCGCGGTGATAATGGCAACCGGACTGTTCACGAATAGCGATTCAAAGTACTCTTTCTGGTTTCGCAGTTCGGCTTCTATTTCTATTCGTTCACTGATGTCCTCGGCGCTTCCTTCGTAGTAAAGCACCTTGCCCTGCTCATCTTTAACGGCTCTAGCGCTGTCGTTGAACCATAAGGTTGTGCCATCGTAACGGCGACCCTGGACTTCAAAATCGCGTATAATCCCTTCCTGTTCCAGCAGTTCTCTCCACTTCAACTGGTCTTCCGGGTTCAAATAGTGGATGGCAGTGTCAACAACCAGCATCGTCTCCAGGTCTGGATAACCCAGCATCTGCAGCATGGCCGGATTTGCATCTATCGTTTGTCCAGCTGGTGTGCTCCTATACAGCCCTATTGGAACGCCATCGAACAGGCTGCGGTACCTTTTTTCGCTCTCCTGCAGCTCGGTGGTGCGCTCTTCTACCAGTTCTTCCAGGTGCTCCTGATATTTTTGCAGCTCCGCCTCTGCCTGTTTACGTGCGCTGATATCCTCCAAGCTGCCCTCGTAATAGATGATCTGGCCGTTTTCATCTTTCACAGCACGTGCAGTTTCATTGCCCCAGATGATTGTTCCGTCGTACTTCTGCAGTTGGGTTTCAAAGTCTCGCACCACCCCCTCTTTTTCCAACAACTCTTTCCATCGAGAATGTTCTTCAAGATCGATATAATGTGTAGCCGTGTCGAGTGCCAGCATCTCCTCGCGGTTTGTATAATCCATCATCTGTATTAAAGCCAGGTTGGCGTCCAGCAACTTCCCGGATGGCGTGGTTCGGTACAGTCCCACTGGGACGCCGTCAAACAGGGAACGGTAGCGTTCTTCGCTTTTACGAAGTTCTGCGGTCCTCTTATCGACCAGTTCCTCCAGGTGCTCTTGATAATCACGCAACTCTGCCTCCGCCCGCTTGCGTTCTGCGATCTCACGCTGTGCATTTTCAAACAGGTGGGCATTATCGATAGCGATGGCAGCTTGCTGTGCGAACAGGTTAAGCTGGTGCAGGTCGGCAGGGGTAAATTTCCGCTGTGGGTCATAACTTACCGTAGAAAAAACTCCCAGCAGTCGGTTGCCGATCATTAAGGGGACAGCCAGGCTAGCGTGGATTTCTGAGTACTCATCCATGCTTCCTTCCCAGGTCTGGTAGTCATCAATGACGAGAATTTCTTTTGTCTCGGCTACACGCCCCATGGCGCCTTCACCCAGCGCTTGTTTGCAGCCCAGGTAATCCTTACCAAGATTATGGCTGACGACTATAGTGATCTCTTGGCTGTTTTCGTCATAAAGACCCAGCTCTCCACCAGTGGCATTAAGCAGCTCTGCCGCGCGTTCCACGATTACCTTGAGCAGGTTTGATAATTCGAGCTCCGCGGTGATGTCAGCCATCGTGGTGCGCAGTGCATTGAGCTCATCGACTCTTTGGCGTTCAATCGCGAACAGCCTGGCTTTCTCGATCGCCAGTGCTGTCTGTTGGGCGGCAACGGTCAGCACATCAAAATCGTCCTGGCTAAATGCGTCCTGCTGTTTGCTTTCCGCAGTCAGTACGCCGAGCACTTTCCCTCCGATGCGGACGGGCAAATCCAGCTCGGACCCTCCCATACCGTAGAAATAGCGCGGGTCCTGTGTCACATCCGCTGTGTAATGCAGTTGACCGTCCAGGAGTGGTCGCTCGCTCAATCCCAGCCCGGGTTTTATTGGAGACGGGGGATTCTCGTACCCGACGCTCGCAGCCAGTAACCGGTTCCCAGAGCTTTCGTCCAGCAAAAAAATGGCCACAAAATCGTAACCCAGGGTGTCGTGCAGGCTGTTCACAACTCGTGTGCAGATGTCGTTTTCTTTCACCACTTCTACAAGTTCTGCACTCAGCCTGAAGAGCGCGGACTGCCATCGAGCGCCACTCCTGGGCCTGGTTTGATGCGCCCTGTTAATAGGTTGGTTAGCACGATTATTCTCTGGCAAAAGAGCACCTCCATCTCCATACCTCTTGCAACGAATAAAATTTGCCGCTTGATTGTTGTTAAATAGTGTACATGATAGGAAGACGGAAATTAATAATGTGTGGACCAGTATTGCCTTATCCGGTCGTTTTACCAATGTGATCGATTACAATTACTGATCCTTGCATTGAAGGCTAAACCCAATCAGCGATCAAACAACGCAAGAGACGTTTAGAAACTTATGCAACGATCAATAGGTTGTTTTTTTGATAAAAACCGGTTGTGGACTTCACTTAATTCAAGATACCGGTCGGTTCACATGTCCCGTCAAACCAAATCATTAGGGATGAATTGATTATAGACCAATTACTTTAGACTTGGTCAAGGATATCGTAGTCCGTTATCGAATAATGCCTTTATCCTTGATAGAATTCTTGTCCTCTGTCAGATTATGTAGTGAAATGTAAGAAAACCCAAACAATCCTCTGTCAGAAAGAATTCGAAAGGTTTTCTATGCTGTTTTTTGGCGGAATCATGTTTACAGTAGATATGCGTTTACCTACATGACCGGTATCGCAGTAATTCAAATCTTGCATGAGCTTGGTCGGTGAAAACACCATGTTTGTTCCTGCCAATAGTGACGACCATTATACACATTGTTATCCACCCAATTCAGTGTGATTCTGTGCAAGTGCTGTCGGTTCGCAAGCGCTGATTATGATTACTCAAGAGAGATTAAGAAAATCTGCTCAATTTTTGCTGCTTTTGTAGTTGTTTGGATATATTGTGAGGCTGTTCCTCATCAAAAAGTCCGGGATCCCTCCTGGTTGGTTATTGTGGCATTACCAGCACTTGTGTTGAATATTTTTGTTCGTATTCCATTGATGGACGACCTGGTTGAACGGTACACAAATAATACCCGACTGGTTGTCTACGCGCATCTTTTATTCGGGACCACCCTGGTATTGCTGTTCATTTTACTGCGTGAAAGATTGAGCGGTTGGCTTGTCGCGAAAAAAATATCACCTGACCAGGAAGCTCAATCCATAGATCCCCTAGATTCCCAGGGAAAGGTCATAAATCGTGATGAAAATCTATAATAATTTAAGATTATTGATTGTCCTAGTTTTCGTTTTGGGGTTTGGCTTGAATTACGCTTTGGAAAGATTCGCCCCCAACGCACTCCCCATCTGGCGAATTGGGATCATAGTTCTAACGGTGCTGGCAATTATTTTCCTAAACTGGCGCCGTAGGCAGGGGTGAAATAAGATGGCGGCTAGATGACCCGATTGGGTGTTCAAAAAAGTACACGCCCATAAGAGTAAGAGCCCAACCGCGTTGGGTGTTGGCGCCTCAAGAATTTCCCATCATGTGTCAGGATTCGTTCACTGCGAGGCCGTCCGCCTGGCTGAGGAACAAGCGGTATGTCCCGATCATCTCATCGTATGGATTATCGAATTCAAACGTGGTGAAGTACCCGCGCGGCCGGTCGTTCACCAGATCTAACGGAAGCAACCCGTCCCAGGAGTATGCCAGTTGTGGGAAGGCGCCCCGACCGATTGTGCGTATCGCAGTCACGCCTCGCCGTGCGCAGGCTTTCGAAAAGCTCAGGAAATGATCGCTCAACCCGTTTGGATCCTTCCCGAACGCCACGCTAAGTGATTGCAGGTTCGCCGGTGGTAACATTCTGAGGTATTCGTCGGGAAATTCCATAACATCTCGGACCGGACGGACAAAAATGACCCTTCCCATACAGGCGTTGACCACTGAATTGAAGTTCAACGCGTCGTAAGGGCGCGAGTCAACCACCACCAGGAAATCATCTTCATATCCTGAAGTCACCTTCACGCGCCCGCTACTTTCAAGCAGCTTATAGCGGTCAAAGCTGTCCTTGAGTGGTCGGCGAGGCGAATCTCCTCTCGGCAGGTAAACCGACAGCATGTGTAGTTGTTCTGTCAACTTCAGCGCATAATCCAGTGCAGTGTAATGGGCTTCCTTGACTTCTTCTATGAAATGGATTCTTGATGACAGGCAGCCATATTGGTCCCAAAAGATAGAATCCAGGGCCGTCAAAAGAGAAACGACATTTATCAAGGGCTGTTGGCTCGCTTCGTCGATCTGGCCCCTTTGGGTAACTGCGCGGCTGATGACAGAAAAGCTCACTTTATGACCGTGCTTGTGGAAGCGGATCGGCGAACGGGAGCGAGTTCTATTTATCTCCGAAATTTGAGTTCCGAGGTTCGTAATAGTTTCGTCGCTGGCTGCCGCGATGACCAGATCGCTCTCCTCTAACAGTGTTTTCTGCAGATCATAATTGGTGTAATCCCACACCAGGACGGCAATCCCTGAAACAAGCTCAGGAGCAATCCTTTCCAGACCGCTCAGCACGAGGGGCGTAAAAATTGGTTCGCGACGCGAATTCCTGACAAGGACTGCTGGCGGCGTATGGCCCATCATGGTCGTCGATTGGGCCAACATCGTGATAAGTAATGCTGTTCCGGGGACATTTCCAGCCCCGTAGCCGGTTACCAGGTCCGGTGCCTTTAAGTTATCGAATTTCCGACCTGCTCTGAATCCAGCAAATTGATTAAAAAACCTGCCTAAGGGACCAGCATGCGTGAAGAGCACGCGGCCCGGTAAGCCCTGCATGGATTGCCAGGCATTGGAAGCCGTGTGCTCAGGGTACCAGCTATACGCAGACGGGATTTGATCCAGGGTCATCAAATTAAGCGAGTTGAGCGTGAATTGGATCATTGGTTTGGAAAAACCGGTGTACCCCGGGATGCTCCCCATTGCTTTGTAGTGCAGCGGGTCGGCTGGATCTTTGAAGCGTTTCTCAACTTCGCCCAGGGCGGATTCCAGGCGCGCCCAATAATCCTTGCCGACCGGAGACCGCTGGCGCCCTTCCTGGAGCAGGCTGACCAGTCGTCTCCATTCTCCTGCCTGCAGTACGGGCCAACGCGCCGTGATCGCTCCGGGTGCATCCGGAGCGCACGCTTTCCCGGAGCAAAATGAGGTTGTGACGTATTGTGTGTTGGTGGACAGGATCTTCTCGCCGATATTACTGGGCAGCCAGAAACCGTCCATGGGGGTTTGCATCTCTCCTCCTGACAGCTACACCTGGGCTGCGCAGCCTGCCTCGTCCATCAGGTCTACACGCTGGATAGATTCCTGCAAGATGTACGATCCGGCATCTCCGCAAGGGCAGAGATTTGAGAACTGCTTGCTGATTCCACCATTTATTAGCCTGACCCGGTCTGCAGTCTTGAAGAATGACGGGAACAGTTGTCCGCCCCCGTAGGGGTCGTAAAATGCTAAGAGTCCCGTCGTGTCCGCACCTTCCTGGAATTTGTTGTCATCGTCCAGGGTGACGGCGTAAACCCATGGTGGAATGTGGTAGTTGCCTTTCCGGCACTGCATTGCAGCCCAATTCCCTTCCGCCATGCCATACACATCCCGGATGGGTATGGCTTGGTCGTTGGTTAGTTTAAATGTATCTATTAAATCACCACGGATCTGGGATGGAGTAAACGGATAAAGCTCCTTCATGCCGCCCCCTGTCCCAATCAGGCTGCCTGGAGGCAGGCTGATGCTGCGTTTATCCTTGCGCAGTTGTAGTGCGATGTTGTGCAGTTGAATCCAGCCGCCGAAGAGCAGCACTTTTTCTTTGTTCGATTCAGCCTGGTCCAGGATTTCGACAGTGCTGCGCAAAGTTCGGGGTGCGGCGAGATTCTCGTACGCCCAGTTCATGAACGGGTTCAGCAGCCTGCGCTCGATCAACCCCTTTGTCCCCGGGCGGTAAGTCCTGCCGGTGCGTATCCTGACCTGGTCGGGGTATGCGGGGAAAGGGATGGTGAAGTGAATGCGATTTTTTTCGATTCCGATTCGGCCTACGCTGAAGGCAGCCATCCTGACCATAGCGATGCGCGTGATGCGCGGCATGATGAAGATAGCCCGGTGCTCGGCCTGCATCTCCAGGTAGCGCTGGAATGATAAATAGAAGCTCTCAACCGTTTTGTCGATCCCGTCCTGATCGCGCAGCATGATTGTCGAACGTCCGGAGGTACCGCTGGAGGTGATCACCTCTAACCCGTAGTCTTCATAAATATCCTCAACCGCAGACAGCAGGTCTTCCAGGGAAGCGTAGCGGGAACGAAAGCTTGCGAAGCGTTCGTCGGGTAAGCGGATTGATAATTGATCCGCCAACCAATTTATGAAGTCAGCCGGGCAATCCTGGGGAAAGGGCGTGCCTAAAATGTCGATGTATGATTTAAAGGTTTGTGCCGTGGGTCTCAGTATCAGGGGTAAATCCGATGAGGTAATCGTGCCTCCCACACCACGCGCCTCCAGCGTATGGCGGTAAGCACTATTGCGCGTATAGTGCCATGCATGTACCTTAAAAATAGCCTGCTCCAGGACATTGTTGCGATCTTCTATGGATAATTCCCAGAAATCCTCCAGCCGGCAACCACCCGATACGGTTTCGGGCAGGAGTGCGGATAAATGAGTGCCGGTGATGGTTTCCACGTTCATAAAGACTCCTTATGGTTTAGCGAAATATCATTATAAGCTTTTTTAATGATCTGGTCGATCGATAGAAGTTGACTATTGATATGATTGCAGTATAGTATAGGTAGAGAAATTTGGTGTTCCGTCAAATCGCATAGTTCAGTAAGTATCGATCATCGGCGGAACTTTTTTGGCTTTGTCAGGGATGTCGTATCCCGTAAGTGAATAAAGCCTTTATCCCTGATAAGGCACTGAATAGCCTGATATTCGATGATAATGCATTGGATATTTAGTATGGGCGAACGAGCGCCCATGCTGAACTACACACATTTCAGTACACAATCTGTCCAGGAGGTATGCTATGAACTTCTACCTGCAATATTCACGAGTTTGGATCATATTGTTAGCGGCTTGTTTACTTCTATTGGCGTGCGCACAGACTGATGCCACCCCGGACGAGGGTGCGCTTCCAGAAGTCGAGGCAGAAACCGGTCAGGACGCACCAGGTACTGGCTCAGAGGAAACTGCACAACCAGAGACAGCGACCTCAACCATCTCAGAACCCGTGGATCTGCCCACAGGTTTGATTGCTCCTGAAGACCTTCACTATCTGGGTGCCTTCCGCCTGCCGGAGACGGGCGATGAATACGGTTGGAGCTACAGCGGATATGCCATGACGTTTTATCCTGGTGGTGATCCAGGTGGACCGGACGACGGCTTCCCCGGTTCGCTCTACGTCCTGGGTCACGATCACGCGCAGACCGTGGCGGAGATCAGTATACCGGCGCCGGTCATCTCGACTACGAAAGACCCCGGCCAATTGCACGTCGCCAGCATGCTTCAGCCTTTCCAGGACATCACCGGGGGGATGTTCGGAGAGCTGGAGATCCCTCGCGCCGGGTTAGCCTACCTGCCTCCGTTGGGTTCCCAGACGACGGGTAAGTTGTATTTCTGCTGGGGACAGCACTTCCAATTCGAACCCGAACCCTCCCATGGGTGGAGCGAGCTGGATCTATCGGCACCCAATCCGGCGGGTCCCTGGCACGTAGCGGAATACACCAATTACGTAACCAATGACTACCTGTTGGAAATACCCGAAGCTTGGGCTGTCGCCTATACACCCGGGTTGAGGTTGGCAACCGGGCGTTTCCGGGATGGTAGTTGGGGAGGCCTGGGCCCGGCCCTGCTTGCGCTGGGTCCCTGGAACGAAGGTAATCCGCCGCCCTCGAACAGCTCCCTCCAGCAAGTTGCAGCGCTGTTGCTCTATGGGGAACCCCAACCGGGAAACCCGGAGATCAGCGTCACGGAAGACCGCAGGATGGATGCCTTCAGCGAACCGGATGAGTGGTCGGGGGGAGCCTGGTTGACAGCCGGTGATGGAGGGATCGATGGTGTATCGGCCGTGATCTTCGTCGGTACGAAAGCCATCGGCAAGAGCTGGTACGGATTCTCCAATGGGGTCGAATACCCCATCAGCGGCGATCCGGATGAGGAATATCCGGAGGTTCCTGCCTGGCCGCATGATGAGCGCGGCTGGTGGTCAGAGGACATCTCGGCTATGATCCTTTTCTACGACCCGTCCGAATTGGGCGCAGTCGCTCAGGGCAAGCTGCAGACCTGGCAGCCCCAACCCTATGCATCGTTGGTCCTGGATGAATACATCTTCGATGCGGGCTTTGACTACGAACGCGCCAAGCGCTACCTGCTGGGAGCGGCTGCCTTCGACAGGGAGAACGGTCTGCTCTATATAATTGAGCGCATGGCCGATGAAGAAGAACGTAGTCTGATCCATGTTTTTCGCCTGGAAACATGACCGCCAAACGATGCAGTTTGTTTGTGCTGACGCTGGTAAGATGCTCGTTCGCCAGAGAAGCGAGTGCATTCACACTGGTCCTGAGCCATGTCTGGAGCTTCGACCTGGTGGACAAGGTGCATTGAACTCAACAGCTCAATTTCAGCAGAATAGATAAAGGAGATAAGATGCATATTGCTCTGACACGCCAGGTCAGCCCCAGCATAAAACACTGTGAACTCACACACTTGACGCGTGAACCGATCGACCTGCAACTTGCCAGGCGGCAGCATCGTCAGTACGAGCAAGTCCTTGCGGATCTGGGTTGCCAGGTCCACAGCCTGCCTTCCGAGCCGGACTTACCGGATTCGGTGTTCGTGGAAGATGCTGCTATAGTGTTGGATGAACTGGGGGTGATCACGCTACCGGGTGCAGTGTCCCGCCGGGCTGAGGTGTTATCGATCGCCGAGGCGCTGGCCCCCTATCGTGAAATTCGTTTTATTGAATCGCCGGGCACACTCGATGGCGGTGATGTGCTGCGGATAGACAAGACCCTCTATGTAGGTGTGTCGAGCCGAAGCAACCAGGCAGCCGTCGAGCAGCTGTGCGACCTGTTGAACCCGTTTGGATATACGATCATACCTGTGTCGGTCAGCGGTTGTCTGCATCTGAAATCGGCTGTCACGCAGGTGTCGCAGGATACCTTGCTCATCAACCGGGAGTGGATTGATGCGGAATTATTCGGACGCATGAGGTTTATCGATGTGCATTCCACAGAATCATACGCCGCCAATACCTTGAGGATCAACCATAAGGTGATCTATCCCACGGCCTATCCAAAGACAAGGCAGCGGCTTGATAGTCAGGGCATATCGGTGCGTGTGGTTGACGTTTCGGAGCTGATCAAAGCCGAAGGTGCAGTAACGTGCTGCAGCCTGATATTTCGCGGTTGATCGTCGACCTCTCCAGGGGACGATGTCTTATGGTCCCCAGCGAGGCTGCCAGTCGCAGTAATTGTTGTCCGTTAAACGACGGATATCGGAGCCATCTGTACGCATAATATAAATCTCGCACCCATTTTCATCTTTGTAGTTATCCATGTAGGATGTAAAGGTTATCCAATTGCCATCAGGAGAGAAGCTCGGAGCCAGGTTGGTTCCGCCATTGGTTATCTGTTGGATGTTTGTGCCTTCCGAATTCAATAATATGATCTCGCGATTCCATCCTTCTCCTTGATAAGTTGCCAATGCAGCACCATTGGATGACCAGTCGTTGCGACCGCGCAGCCCATCAATATCGGTAATCTGGCGCACGTCTGACCCGTCGGAGTTTATGCGGTACAGTTGGGGTCGTCCTATTGTGCCCCCAGCGAAGAGTATCTGGCTTCCATCTGGGGACCAGACTGGATCCCATGCTCCTCCCCCAGAAGGTTCGTGTATGGGGTGGGCGTTACTGCCATTGCGATTCATCACCCAAATCGAGCTAGAATCAAAATATGCCCCATTTGTAAAAATGATCCGTTCACCATCTGGCGATATTTCAGGCGCAAAGAGTTCGCCTATGTGCCTCGATATTTGCACCATATCCCCATTCAGATCCATCTCATAAATTTCGTAAACTCCAGTTCGATTGGACGCGAAGATAACGCTTTTTCCATCCGGTGCAGGCGAGGGAAAGAAATGGGAATGATTGGTGTCGTCTGTAAGTCGTCGGAAATTAGTGCCATCAGCGTTGATGATGCAGATTTGATCTTGTCCTTGCTGTCTGGTTATCTGGCAGGTGAATGCGATTTTCCCCTGCGGCTGGTTTTGATCATCGATGCTCGTTGTGGTTGTTGGAGTTGTCCCCAATGTGAGTGTCGAAGTTGATGTAAGCGCGGCGTCTTCGTTTTTGTCTGGTCGATTCGTGATCACAATCAGGGTGATGGTAACAACAATCATCACCAGACCGATAATAAAAATGTGATCAAGAGTTATTACAGGTAGATTTTTTTGTGAATCGTCGCTCATTAACCAATTTCGGATTCTGGTTCTTTGAAATTAGCTAAAGGATCGCTGACCTCAATATTGCTATCACAACCAATTAAAGCAATGCACATTATTAACAGCAGGAATACTTTTTCATAATTTCTTGTGCTCAGACGCATTTTAAGATTCCCTCCTGATTCAAATTCCTGATATTCAACAGTAGAGTTAATGAAACAATACAAGTATTAGTAATTAACTGCTTGAAATTTCCTCCATAAACTCGCTCACCTTCCCCTCGTGGAACACCACCCGAGTTTGAGTGAACAACTTGTATTTGCTCCACTTGACCAGCCGGATATTATCGTCGTCAATCTCTAGTGCCGTGATGCCGTCGCTGTACAACCCGCAGCCGGAATTGAAATAACAGGGCAAGGGTTCCTTTCCTGGTTCGACTGCCTCTATGACACGCCCTTTGTCCCTCTCGTCCTCCCACTTTCGCTCCAGCTGCTCAATTTCACCCATGTTTCTCTGCCTGGTGGACTGGTGTATGCCTCTGCGCATATTGTAGGCCGACAGCTCAGAAATTTCGTCCCGAATTTTTTCGGCGTAGGACCTGGATGCGAAGATGGCGCGATGTGAATGCCCGCAGATCAACAGAACTTTATTGTTTTTAGCCCATGTGTACATGGTGCGTTCGTAATCCGCGGTAACTTGCGACTTGGTTGCCGAGCCGTGGCCCAGCAGCCCGGTTCGCCGCACGACAGGTTCGACGCCGCGATACAGCCGCACGAAGAAACGGCTGAACCAGGCATATTTTTCCGAATCGATGCTTCCTTGATGTCCGTGAACCAGCAAAATATGCTTGCCGTTGTTTACATCCACCAACTTGATGGCCTCATCAGCAACCCCCGTGGAGGTTGAGCTATTCTTCACGGGATCCAACATCCCCCCCCATTCGTGATCGTGGTTGCCGAAGACACGTATCACGCGCTGGTCGCCAAACGCTCTGAATTCCGAATATACTCCATTGTCATAGCGGCGTATAATGTCATCTAAGTCGAACTGCCAAAACTCCTCGATGTCGCCCAGCAATATCAGAGAGTAGCCTTCGTCCAGGTAGTATTCCAGCGCGTTGAGCAGTGCGTTCTGGTTTTGGTGGAAATCATCTGCTTCCCCGCCATCGCCCAGGTGCGTGTCGCTGATGATGGCGTATTTTTTGCTCTTCGTCTCCAGGGTTGTCACATCCTGGTCGGCCCATATTTCGTCCAGCCTTTTCCATGTCAAGTCTTTATCTAGTGCCATCTGTCTTCCTCCTTTCTTTCCGTATACTTATCAGGGATCTTTTTACCTCCCTGTGTGATTTACGAACAAACCACCATTATCGATCCAGTCGTTTTGTACTGCAGTTCAAATAATCCTTTCGCTGTAGCACGGATGTGCCGTAACAGACCTAATCCTGACCAATATTCGCGCTGGCGGACTCCTCTACTGGGCTTACAAAGAAACCCCGCGTGGTCTTCTTCGCAGAGTCCTTAAAATAGAGCCTCCCATCCGGCAGCCCTAAATTCATGGAAAGTGTATGGGTCTGGTCGGACTTGTTCGGGTCGTACTCGTAGACCACCAGGTCCTTGGTGGCCGGGTTGAACTCGTAGCCGGTAGCCAGCACCTGGTGGTTCATGGTGGGATTGCCGAAAACACCGCTGGACCGGATTAAGATCAGGATTGTGGGTTGGCCGTTATCCAGGGCTGTCTTCAATTTTGGCCATTCTTTTTTGGTTAATTGACCTATGCTTGATTTCCTGAACGGGTTTACCTGATTCGGCGCACTCTGGAAGCTGTACATTTTCGCCAGCACCTTGGGGTGCATAGCTCTGACCTGGCGCTTCAGCAATTCAGCAAAGAGCTTTGTACCTTGTTTAGGTGGCTGGTGATCGCCGGGAACATTGATCTTATTGTTGAAACGATTGAGGGCGCCGGCGCACATTCCCCCGCAGAAGCCCATGCCTTTCTCCTCGATATCCAGGCCGAACAAACTCGCTGATATTTTAAAGCTGTTGATAAAGTGAAAGCCGTCATCATTTGATGAAAAGGCACTCTCGCTTTTAATCGCCTGGGCGATCCTGACGTTCAGATTGATACGCAGATCCTGGTCAAGTTTGTGGTCTTTGTGAACTTGCGACTTACCGAAATGGACCCATTTCCCGGCGGCGTTTCTAATTTCTAAAGTGATGTAGATATCAGGATACCAGGTAGAAAGACCGGGTAGGGATTGGTCCCAAAAACCATCGTTATAGCTGATCTGGTATTGACCACGCTCATCCGTAAAATCCTTACCCATATAATCGTCTCCATCCGGCCAGTCTTCATCCCAGGCCCGGATACGCAAACCTTTTACAGGTGTTCCGCCGCTGTTTACATCAACAATCGTTCCGAATATTTTTCGCGTCATCGTGGATACCTCCATCAGCTAAGTCTTGATAAAAAAACCGCTGGACTGTTTTTAGCGGTTTTGATGTGTGCCGGAAAGTTCTATGGGCCAAATGTTGGTCAGTCACTCTGATTTTGATGATACCTCATCATCTTGAGCGCGTTCTTGCGACCCGACTACATGCACAAGGCTTTAAGCTGTCCATCAGAACCACGGTGACTGAGCACCTACCGGTTGCCCGCTAGTGCTGCTATTTTTGTTGGGTGATATGCTCGTCTAAGAAAATTATACAGATAATTGAGCATAAAATCAACATTTACTCATAAATCCATCCCGTTGTGCTGGCAGCCCGCCTTATTTCTGCTCTTTGTTTTGGTATGTTTGGACTGCTCAGCACTGGTGTGCCAGGTAAACCCGTGTTAAAATGCTTCTCACATGAAAGAGATCTACTTTACCTCAGACATGATCCAGGAGAAAGCGCATGAAATGCTCCAGCGATTGGAAGTGATTCGCAAGCGAGAAGAGCAAGTGCTGCAGCCTGGGCGATCTGCGCTGCTTGTCCTGGACATGCAGCGCTATTTCCTCGAACCGCACTCACACGCATACATTCCCAGTGCTCCTGCCATCATCCCCGGCCTACAGTCTTTGATCTCTGCTTACGCGGACGGCGGATTTCCTGTTATTTTCACTCGTCACGTGAATAGTGCACAGGATGCAGGTATGATGGCGACATGGTGGCGGGATATGATCGACCCTCATGACCCGCTGAGTGAAATCATACACGCGCTTGATCAATCCAAAGGATCGGTGATTGAGAAATGCCAATATGATGCCTTCTATGGCAGCCAGCTGGGGTTAGCTCTGAAGGAGGCCTCCATATCGCAGCTAGTGATTGGCGGTGTGATGACCCACCTGTGCTGCGAGACCACAGCGCGTTCGGCGTTCATGCGAGGCTTCAGGGTCTTCTTTTCCGTAGACGGTACGGCTACCTATAACGAGGACTTTCACAACGCCAGCCTGCTGAACCTGGCGCATGGATTTGCTACGCCTGTGCTGGTTGGCGAAGTGCTCTCTGCACTCAGGGGGCAGCATGCGGCTTGAAGCTGTCACCATCATCGGGGCTGGCCCGGCGGGACTAGCCGCTGCCATCCAGCTCAAGCGCTACGGCATTGATGCCCTCCTTCTGGAAAAGCATGTAGTCGGGGGCTTGCTCCGCAACGCTAATCTGGTCGAGAATTATCCAGGTTTTCCTGGGGGGATCAAGGGAGAAGACTTGGCCCGTTCGTTCATTGATCAAGCCACCAGAACGGGTGTGCAGGCGGCTTTCGAAGAAGTGTGCCAACTGGATCGTATCGAAGGCACTTTCCAGCTGAAGACCGATAAGAACATTTACCACTCTCGCCGTGTCGTAGTCGCATCAGGGACAAAACCAAGACGTTTCCAAGAATTTGAGATTCCACAGGAGTTGTCCCAGCAGGTGTTCTACGAAGTCTACCCCTTATTGAAAATGAAAAAGAAGGTGATTGTCGTTGTAGGCGCTGGTGACGCGGCCTTCGATTATGCACTCAATCTGGCCCGGAACAACCATGTGCTGATCTTCAATCGGGGGGAAGATGTAAAATGCCTGCCTCTTCTGTGGGAGCGGGCTCGAGCGGAGTCCCGGATCAGCTATTTTGAAAATACGGCCGTGCAAGAAGTTAGTCGTACAAAGAAAGATGAAATTCTGCTAAAATATAGAAATCCCGCGGAGGAATCGAGCATCCAGGTCGATTATCTGGTCGGCGCGATCGGTAGAGATCCGCAGTTGGATTTCTTCTCAGAGGATATAATCAAAGAAACCGAGCGCCTGGAGAGAGACGGGTTTCTTCATTTCGTCGGAGATGTACGGAACGATATTTATCGCCAGACCAGCATTGCAGTTGGCAATGGTGTTCTGGCAGCCATGAAAATTTACAGGAGAGAGGTAGAAGACGCTTAATGAAAGTTGTTGCTTCGACTGGTAGAGAAGATGTAGCGGTTGTTTATGTCGGTGAATTTGATAATGGCAAATGCGTGGAGTTCGTAGAGGCGCTTTCGCCTCCAAAACTGCGCCATCAAAAATGGATTTTATTACTGTCAACATTGTACGGCTGCCCGGTCGGCTGCCAGATGTGCGATGCTGGTGGTTATTATCATGGGACGGTTTCAAAAGATGACCTGTTTGCCCAGATTGACTACATGGTTCGGAAGCGTTATCCGAACGGCGATGTCCCTTCTCGGCAGTTTAAGATTCAATTTGCCCGCATGGGAGAACCATCATTTAACCCCGCCGTGCTGGATATTTTGGAGGAGCTGCCCAGTCGCTATCATGCACCCGGGTTCATGCCCTCCATTTCTACGATCGCTCCCAACGGAACGGATCTCTTCTTCGACAGGTTGGCAAGAATAAAACAACACATGTACTGCGGGGGAAATTTCCAGATGCAGTTTTCTATCCATACCACGGATGAGGAACTGCGCGATGAAGTCATCCCTGTAAAGAAATGGAGCTTCGCGCGTATTGCAGAGTATGGAGAACAGTTCTACGAAGTTGGTGACAGGAAGGTTACTCTGAATTTCGCTCTGGCGGAAGACATGCCGGTCGATCCAATCATACTGAGGCAGTATTTTGATCCTGACCTGTTCCTGGTAAAAATCACGCCCTTGAATCCAACCTACCGGGCCAGGGACCATGGATTAACCTCTTATATTGACCCCAATCGGGACGTAAACGGCTACAAGATTGTCGATGATTTGCGGGAGGCGGGCTACCAGGTTATCGTCAGTATCGGTGAGGTGGAGGAGAACTATATCGGCAGCAACTGCGGGCAGTACGTGCGTAAACATCTCGAAGCATCCGAGCGGATTACCCAGGGGTACACATACCCTTTGAATGGAAAATAGACCCAGTCCCTTGGCTGGTCCCTGAAGAAGAAATGGGCGGGCGTGATTTGCCCCGCCCTTTTACTATTAAATTCGATTGATTACTGCTCTCCAAAGAGGTTGTCGAACCATACGGTGAAGTTAAAGATGGATGGGAGATAACCGCATTCAACCGGATCGGGGTAAGTTCCTGATGGCGCTGATTGGGATGGCCCCAGGTAGGGTATGTTGTTCTTACAGTAGGGTACGGGATAGGGGTAGGCATCCTGGTCGAATGCACCTGTATCGAGGTTGGATAGGCCGACCGGTGTTGAATTCGCATACGCGAACGTTGTTAGCGTTAAAACAATCAGTATTGCCGTGATGCATAAAACCAGGATATTGGTTATCGTTTTTTTTCTCATCCTTTGCTCTCCAATCAGATCATTTAATGGTTTTAGTTTATTGATAAACGTTTAACTTATTGTGCTTCAATTTTTCCGACCTCTCTGATATCAATCGGCACGCCCTCGATCTGCCCGGGGATTATGTCCTGCGGTGCTAACTGCGCCTCCGGTACCTTCTTGCTTACCATAACGATCAGGGCGACATCCTCTGTGCGTTTTCCGCTTACATGGCGCAGACCGACTCCCACGCCGACCACGTTCGCTTTCGCCATTAGCTGCTCCTGGTAAATTTCTTTTACGTGCTGCGCTTTTTTGATCGGGATTCCTTTATCATGTTTACTTTCTGTATTTTCGACAAGGTCTACATCCAGGCTGTCGAGGATCGCCTGGATAGGATTGTGGATCGTGCTCTCGTCAGAACCGGCGAACAAGAGACCAACGGCACTGTTCGAGTCACCTGCAACCAGCAGTGAGCCTGAATCACCGCCGCGTGACATTGGGCTGGTAACAATTTGATCCTCGAAAGTGGCCGACAGCCCCGACCCATAGTTAACGATAACCGTCGCCTCCAGGACGGTAATTTCGCCTTGCGTGAGACCTGTAGTGCGGCCCGCTTTGCGCACGCTCGCTCCCAGCTCTGGGGGCTGGACGCCCTTCACGACACCAATTTCCATGATTTCATTCAGGATGTCTGCATCATCCACGGGACGGGCGATGGCTGCATCGACCAGGTTAGCGGCGCTGGTATTCGTCTGGTAAGCTCCAACCTGGTGGGAAGAACCGATCAGCCTGGCGAGCAGGTTGACCGATTCTGCGAAACCGGATGCCAGGTTGCAGGTAGATGGTGCGGTGCCGAAATTGATCCGGGGGAAGCGCTCTAAACGTGCGATTATGTCCTGTTCGACGGTGCCACCATCCGCAACACCAGGCTGCAGGATTGGATCGCCTACCGTTGCGTTATTAATATTTGCTAGCACATGGTTGTTGGAAAGGATCATCCAGGCGCCAGTGGTCCTGTCTCGGACGACGGAGCCCAGGGTACCGGCAGATATCTTGTAATGACCCACGCTTACACCGCCTGGGGCTGGTCGCCATCGATCCGTCGTGGACTGCAAGGGGCGTATGTCGCCCACTTCCATCACATCCGTTCGAATACCCCCCACCTCCTGGGGCGCCAGAGCTTCAGTAGTGAGTCCCGCGGAGGGTACCTTCTGCCGTACCAGCACCATGATGCTTAACTCCGCGGTTATTTTCCCGGCTGTTCTCCGGTAACCAATGCCTATGCCGAGTACGTTCGGCAGATCCAGGATGGTTTGTTTATATTGTTCCTTAATCTGTTTGATTTCATCCAGTAAAGTCATGCGCTTCCTCCTGGAAACAACTCAATTGATGGCCTGCATTTTTCCTTCAGAACGCTTCGGGACTGATAGGAGGGGTCAAACTCGATGATTAAGGTGCATTAAGCGTACCATAAAACCCTGAGTTTTCAATGTTTCCCCACCGGCATCAAGCCTAACGGTTGTTCTGCTTCATCAAGCTTTAAAATCGCCTTAACTCCCTCATCATCAAACGCCCCGATGAACACCGTTCCCAGATCCAGGGAGACTGCTTGCAGGTAAATATTCTCAGCTGCACTGCCCACCTCCATGTGTACGTATCTAATGCCCCTATTCCCGTACTTCCCCGTTGTCCGTTCGTAAACTGCTGTGATGACGATCACAGCACATCCCTCCCCCACTGAGCTCTGTCCGAGAGCCGCGCCTTGCAGCTCGTCCCGATTATCCCCGTCGCTGGTCTTCAACAGGGTGTGCTCCTGAGGAATGTATCTATAAATCCCCTGGATGAGTCCTTCTACGTCGCCAGCCAGCAGGTACAGCTCCAGGGGATAAAGCCCTCCGGCGGAGGGTGCAGTGCGGTACCCTCTCTCAGATGTGATCCCCTGCGCAGCCCACAGCAGTTGACCGATTTCTGCCAGTGATAGCGATTCTCGACTGTACTCTCTCACCGACCTTCTTTTGAGCAGCGCTTCTTCGATGGACGTTTCGCGTTCCAGCTGCGGTGCGGGTAGAGGGATGATCGTTTCCTCTCTCGAATCGGGTGATGGATATCCTTCGGCTGTTAGGGATGCACACCCTGCAATTGTTAGCAGTATCAAGATTATGCCAACGTACAGGATTCTATTATTCATCGAGACACCTCCTGTTTGAGTGGGGTCCAGGTGTTTGCTTTCTTTCCCACTATACAATATTCTAAGCACGATATCAAGCTCAATGCTCATACTGCTGACTATCGCAGGATTTACCTCCATCGATCCCATCCCCTCCCCGATCCATGCGTCATCCTCAACACATGCGCCTCTGCTCCCGGCGCTATCTTCAACCCCTCCCCAATCCATCCGCTTCCCTCCAATCCATCCGCCTCCCTCTGATCTCTGCGCCGTCCTCGGCGCAGGTTCTGACCCGGCATCACCGCCGGGGACGGCGGTTAGATCGTGGGAACCGAGGAGGTGGTTCAATAAAGTAGAACCGTGAAGGCGGGTTCGATCGAGTGGAACCGAAGATGCGGTTCGATCGAGTGGAACCGAGGACGGTGGCTTGAACGAATGGAGCCGATTCTGTTGCTTTGTGATCCCTACGCCTTCCCCCTCTCACTGATCCATGCGCCGTCCTCGGCTCATACGCTCCGCTCCCGGCAATATCCTCCGTGCATGAATGTTGTGGCATTCACCTGCATGGACCCCAACCGGATCGTGAAAGTGCGGTGATGATCGTTATATGTTAACATTGGTTGGAGATCCACAGCAGATGTAGGCCCTAAGCCAATAATTTCACAACCAAGACGGTGTACCCATGGACTTTATTATTCTTCACAATACCCGCAAAGCAATCGGCTTACTTCTTCTGGTAGTTTTTCTGACGGCTTGCAGCTCCTCAGTAGGAGAAAGCCCGACGCCCACTGTTAAACGCGATTCGGAGAAACCACAACTGACCAGTACACTAACCGAAAGACCTCAAGCGACCAATGAGTCAGTCAATGAAATTCCAACGAACGGAACCCCAAACCAGACACCACCACCTTACCAAACTTCAGTTCTATACGGTTACACCTTCCACCGCCCGGACGGCAACCGATTTGTTCAGGGAAGTGGTTCAATTCCCGGAGCACAAACGGTTGACATTCCCCTGGACGGAAAACCAGAGTGGTTGGTAGCAGCACCAGCGCCGGGTGGAAGTGTATGGGTGGTCATCTTGCAGGATGGGCGCGTTATGGCTTTCCATGTTTCAGGTGATGGCTACCGCCAGGTCGATATCTCGCCTGAACAGGTCCCACCCGGGATGCCCCCGTTACTGCAGGTGAAGGAGGATGTCCCCAGCCTTGTCCTGGCGCCCGGAGCGGATGCCTCCCCACTGACCCACCCGGTCGTATTGAGAGAAGATCCTGAACGGATCGTGTATCTTGCCAATAATGGTGATTTAGTGATCTGGGATGGGGACGAATCTGCACGACTAACGGTAAACGCGCTGCCGGATGCGCGTATTTTGGTCGATGAACGACAGCGGCTGCTCCTTCTAACTGACCCGACTGGTCGCTACGATCATGGTGTTCTGGGCGATGACATCGAGGCAGGCAGCATTACGCTGGTGGAGACCCAACCGGTGCCAAAGGTGGTGCAGAAGATCATCATCGACCCCCCATCCGTGATCGAGGGTATCGCTCCCATGTGGGTCGATTTCACCGGGGATGGAATGCGTGAGATTATAGTAACGCGCAGCGATGTAAACCAGGGCGCTCAGACTGTTGTGTTCAATGAAGATGGGGGAGAGGTTGCAGCCGGTCCGAGTATCGGTTTGGGTTACCGCTGGCGCAACCAACTTGCCGTGGCGCCATTTGGGCCGCATGGTGAATTGGAGTTTGTGGATGTCCTCACGCCGCACATCAGCGGCGTGGTCGAGTTTTATCGATTGCTTGGCAATAGATTGGAAATCCTGGCTCAGCAGCCCGGCTTTACCAGCCACGTGATCGGTACCCGTAACCTGGATATGGCTCTCGCCGGGGATTTTGACGGCGATGGGCAGGTGGAAGTGCTGCTCCCCAGTCAGGACCGTTTGGAGTTGGGCGTCATTAGCCACACTCTAGATGGTGCGCAGGTAGCATGGAGCTTGCCGGTGGGTGGGATAGTGAGTACGAATCTAACGGCCGTCTCCTTCCCGGGAGGAAGTATTGCTGTGGGTGTTGGCCGGGAGGATGGTGTGCTTAGAGTATGGGTACCTTAGAATTGAAGCGTTTGTGGGGGGACGCCCCCCCCACAATCCAGTAGATTTATCCTGGTGTTATACCAAGCTGCTGTAGCATGACGAGCATCTCCATTACTTCCCCCAGCCTTCCTTCAATGCCCGTATAGCGTTTCCGCCCCAAATTTTTGCGATTGTCTCCTCTGTGTAGCCTTCCGCCAGCAGTCGTTGGGTCAGTTTGTATAACTCGGAGGCGTCCACCAGGTCATCGGGTGGATCGGTAAAGCCGTCGAAGTCGGTGCCGACCCCCACGTGATTGACGCCCGCGACCTTGATGAAGTGATCCAAAGTTCGGGTGATGAAGTTGATGCCACGTTTGGTCTCGTGGGGCATCAGCCAGTAATTCATAAAGATCACACCCACCACACCGCCGCTGTCGGCGATCTTTTTTAACTCCCAATCTTTCAGGTTGTACGGATCCGGATTGATCTCGTAGGCACCCACGTGTGTTGCCAGGATGGGCGCTCGGTTGGCGACGATCTCATAGATTCGTTCGCGAGCCGGCGGTGTGCAGTGCGATACATCGATCAACATCCCCATTTCCACCATCTTTTCGACCACCTGCTCTCCGAAAGGCTTCAAGCCTTGGGATATGTCGCGTTCTCCCTGGAAACAGCCGAATTTCTGCATCGACTCGGGCCACGGGTAGCATGGATGTACGATCTCGTTTTCAAAGAAATGCGCCAGGGTCATATAGGCTACACCGCGCTCAAATAGAGTCTCCAGGTTATCCAGGTTTCCATCGATGCAGTGACCTCCCTCGATACAGTGCACCAGGGCGATCGGCCGTTTATCTCCTTGGGCCAGGATGGTTTCCAGTTCCTGGAGTGAGTGAGCAATTTTAGCCAGCGGTTTGCCCGTCTGCGGGTCAGTGGTCTTTGCGACGACGCTTTCCATATCGTCCAACATTTCACTGGTGACATCAAAGTACGGTTGTTCGTAGATCTTCTTCCATGTGCGAGGCATAAAATAACGCAGGATACTTATGATGCTGCATTCCTCAACGATACCTCGTTCAGGAGCGTACACCACGGACAGCGCCACATCCACACCGCCCTGCTTCATCAGCGGGAAGTTTGCTCTAACGCTGAAAGGGTCGAAAGCACGGCCTGAGGGATAGATCCGGGTTGAGAAAGCTCGATTGAACATCGAGACCTTCAAAGATGGGTGTACGTGTAAATCGAGAATGGTGGATGCTTGGTAATGGATTCGTTCCCACTCGGGCAATATTTTGTGTGTCATGATGGCCTCCAATCGTGGAAGGGAAATGTTTCCACATTTGACACTATTTTATGAACAAGCACGGTCCAAAGCACTTCCAGAGCGGGTATTGCCAGTCCTTCCTGTTATCCAGGCCCCCAAATAACTTGAGATCACCGCCAATGATGAGAATATCCTTGTGTATAGGAGTGCGGGTACCTTATTTTACAATATTTTTGGATTCAGTTCAATGTTGAAGAGTAAACTTCGTTGGTACAGTAGGACTGCTTTTGTACCAACAATTAGAAATCGTAAAAAAACAGACGGCTATTTGACACTTTTACCTTTTGATACAACTAAATCATGAAAATAATCAATCCAACATAATTTGCGATTATAAACTATACTTGTGTGTGATAAAAAAATGTATGGCAAGAAAAGTAAAAAACCAACATATTAGTACGTTAGCTGTGAAAAATCTGCACAAAAAACAAGAAAATCTCACGCAAAGACGCACAGATTTTTTGTAGTTTTTCTTAGCGGTCTTGGTGTCTTTGCGCGAGGTAAAATCTATTTGGTTCCGGCTTGCCCGGGTTACGGATGATAAGATAAGGTTATTAGAATTTATCCAGAGGTAAGCATGCCCAGAGATGATCGTCCCACCGTTTATTCCACCGACCCAAACTTCGCCAAACGCTGCCAGTATTGTCACAGCGACCCGTGCCGCTGCCGCAGACCGAAAAGTCAACCACCTGGGCAGCAGATGGTCGCTATCCAGCGTGAGAAAAAGGGACGCGGCGGAAAGACCGTTACGGTAGTGCGTGATCTTGTGCTAACGCCTCAGGATTTGAAAGCACTTGCCAAGCTTCTCAAAAAAACCTGCGGGACTGGCGGAACCGTCAAAGATGGCGCAATTGAAATTCAGGGCGACCACCGCGAGAAGGTGGCAGCCAAACTTCGCGCGCTAGGATACAAGACTAAATTTGTTGGGGGTTAACGCTTTCTCCGTCGTTCGCGCAGCAGCTGCCGTACTTGTGGCCCCATTATCGAGACGATGGGCGAAGGTTCGGATGGTTGCCACGTCTGAATAGCTTCTTTCTGGGGTTGATGCCACTGCTCTTCGGAATGTACGATCGCAGCGGGTGTTTCAGCCGTTTCGAGGACTTCCAACGCCTGGCGGATGACCCGCATCTGCTGCTCGCGGTTTCCCGGCTGCCCCAACGTGTGAGCAAAGGGGAATTCGACCGCCAGGGTGCGGGGGACGCCGATTATCTCCCCCCAATTGGGCATCATGGTCACCAGCACGGTCGACAAACCGGCTGCCTCGAGTGTGCGTGCCAACACGGGCACGTTGATGGTGCAGTCGGGTCAGCTTGGCGTGAGCAAGACGCACTGCATTCCCTGTGCTTTAAATTTCTCGGCAACTTCAGGAGCATAGATATCCCGCCATTCGGTCGCATCCGGCGGGTAACCCTGGTATCCCATGAAGGAATAGTGCTGATCAGCGATACCGGCAATACGGCCTTCTTCGGTGAGCTCCTGGAATCGATGGATAGGCAGGAGCACGTTTAAGTCCGATCGGGGCGGGTCGTTGTTGATGTGCAGGTGGCTGATGCACAATTCATCTTGCGTAATGTCTTTGGGGATTGTTCGATAAGTAGGATCCCCCCAGGTCGGTTCATCCCGCTCGCGCTCCAGGTCAAAGGGGGGCTCTACGCCGCACTGGTAAAAACCGCCGCTGGTCACCAACCCAAACTTGCAATCGGATAAGGGCAATCTCAACCGCGTCCAGGGTATTGGCCTTTTGCTTTCTACCTCCATGGTCTCATATATTGCGCCGATCAGTCTGGGCAGGTATTTGAAACTGTCTACGGGCATGGGCCATTCCTCCATCTAAGCAAAAGATTTGGCTCTATTTTAGTATATATGATCTGATTAAGCTCATAAATTGGATTGTTGAACGGTCGGAGATGGCTGCGTTTCTCTCGGGCTGCTGGGCTGCGGTAAGAAATGCGAAACCAGGGTGATGATCAGGAAAATGACGGCCGTTGCGATAAACGCAGCGCGCAGGTCGAACCAAGCCGCTACGCTGGCGCCTATCAGTGGGGCAATCGCTCGCCCGGCTGATCTGATCGAATTATTCAACCCGTAAACTGCACCTTCCTCCCCACTAATTGTATAACGTGCCAGCAGTGCGCCGATAGACGGGAGGATGCCGCCCAGGCATACACCCACCAGGGCTTGCAGGATCAATAACTGCCAACCGGCAGTAACGAAGCTCTGTGCGAAGTACAGGACGGTGGCAGCGCCGGCGCTGATACCCACAATGCGGCGGTGCCCGGTGCGATCGCCCAGTCTTCCCAGGATAACCGCGCTGATTGTGGAGGTCGCTGCGGCTGTCCCAATCACCAAGCCCGTAAAAGTGTTCAGCAGGGAAGTGTCCGTCAGCAATGTCGCAATAAAAAGCGGTGTAATAGGAATGACCATCATGCGACCAAGCATGTAAAGGAAGCTCATTCCGAAGGTCAGCAGTGTTCCTGATGTCGCCAGTATTTTCCGCCATCCGTTAACAAAGCCGGCGATTAGTTTTTCGTTCGTCCTCTCAGGTGGTACAAAATGCTCCTTTATACCAAAGTGCACCATTATTCCTGCCGCTAAAAGCAGCGCCGCTGTTGCGTAAAACGCAACGCTGTAACCGAAGGCATCGGCCGCCGAGCCGCCAATCAGGGGTCCTAGAGCCACGCCGGCCCCCATGGAAACTTGCAGCAATCCCATGGCGAAACCCATGCGGTTGCGCGGGGTTACAGATGCCACCAGGGCGTTCGATGCGGCGATTACGCCCGTGACAGCACCCTGGATCGCGCGCACGACCACGAGTTGTTCAGCCGTCTGTACAAACGCCATTAATAAGATAAGCACGGCACCACCGAACATGGCTCGTTCGACCATCGGTTTGCGACCCACTCGGTCGGCCAGCACTCCCCAAAACGGGGATGCGATCATCATCGTGAACGCCTGTGCTGAATACACCAGACCCGCTAGAAATTCGATACTCAAATTTGTCGAAGTGCCCAGCGATTCAACGTACAGCGGAAGGAAGGGAAAAATGCTCGAATAACCTACTGCGGTGAATACCTGGGCGATAAAAATAATAATCAGGGTTCTCTGCCAGCGGATACTGAAAAATTTGGCAGGATGAAGTGCTTCTGAAAGTTTCATTAAAGGTTTAGGCGTGGATATCAGATTAAGTAATTCAGCATTTTTTGTGCAACGGTGTAAATCTGTGGTGTGCAGTTGCGGCTTGTGCAGCGTATTTTAATGCCTACCGGCAATGTGCCGCGTAGAGTGTGAACTTCGAACGTTAGTCGTTAGTAATCCTCATGCAGGAGGAGCTTTGTGATGGCTGACGAAGCCGAACAAGATTGGTTGCATGTTTTTTGTGCGCATAAATATTTTTAAAACCCTCGCCCTATTAATCAGCGGCTATTATAGATCATAACTACCTCAATATCAAAGAGCTCATTGTAAAGTATGCCTCCTACTGGAATATACGTACATTGATATTGATGTCGGATTTTTGTAAACGACGGGCACCTCGCCCGCTAAAAAATCAACCCCATATTTCATAATATTGAAATGGATATTGAATAAATTCAATAAATCCCTTGACAAACTTGCTGTTTTCTATATAATACTAAACATTCGCTTGTTATCTGCCACATATTAACGCATCACTAATCTCTATTCTTCACCCAAAGCCAAGATATGAGTTCTCCCCCCAACGAAGCAATTCCTAAGAACTGGAAAGCGCCCTTCTTTACCCTCTGGACAGGGCAGGCTGTTTCGCTGCTGGGCAGCCAGCTTGTCCAGTTTGCCTTGATTTGGTGGCTGACTAAAACCACCGGTTCTGCCACGGTGCTGGCCACGGCATCCCTGGTTGGCTTGCTGCCGCAGGTGCTCCTGGGCCCATTAACAGGTGCCTTGGTGGACCGCTGGAACAGGCGTATCATCATGATCGTGGCCGACAGCACCATCGCCCTCGCCACTGTTGTCCTCGCGCTGCTCTTCTTGGGCGGTGATGTGCAAATCTGGCAAGTCTATTTGCTGATGTTTGTTAGAGCAACAGCGGGTGGCTTCCACTGGCCGGCCATGCGCGCCTCGACCTCCCTCATGGTTCCTAAGGAGAACCTTTCTCGCGTTCAAGGGCTCAACCAGATGCTCCAGGGCGGGATGACCATCCTCTCTGCTCCATTGGGAGCCCTACTGTTGGAGCTTTTGCCCATGCAAGGTATTTTGGCTATCGATGTGGGTACTGCTATGGTTGCCATTCTACCGTTATTCTTCATTCATGTACCCCAGCCAAAGCGCCACTTAGATCAAAATATGCCCGAAGGCAAACCTTCGGTGTGGCAGGATATGCTCGCAGGGTTGAGTTATGTATGGTCATGGCCGGGTCTGCTCATAATCATAGGCATGGCCATGGCGATCAATTTGTTGTTCGCACCGGCCGGCTCTTTACAGCCAATCCTGGTCACAAAACACTTCAGCAGCGGAGCGATTCAACTGGCCTGGATGCAATCCGCCTGGGGCATCGGCATGTTCTTGGGTGGCTTGCTGCTTAGCGCCTGGGGAGGATTTCGACGCCGCATCTTAACTTCGTTCGTTGGTTTGATCGTCCTGGGAGCCGGCATGGTGGTGGTTGGATTTGCACCTGCCAGGGCAATTGGGCTGGCCATTGCGATGATGTTTGTCGCCGGGTTTGCCCTCCCCTTTGTAAACGGACCGATAAATGCCGTGTTGCAGGGCAGCGTCGATCCGGAGATGCAAGGGCGCGTTTTCTCCCTGGTATCCAGCCTGGCTATGGCGATGTCGCCATTGGGATTGATCATCGCCGGCCCTGTTGCAGATGCTTTTGGAGTTACTACTTGGTACGTTATTGCTGGCATTGTGACTTCCTTTTTGGGCGTGGTCGGGTTCTTCATACCCGCTGTTGTGCGCATCGAAGATGGACGTCCGGACACAACCCGGGTGGAAGACGGGCAGCCAATCGTTGTCACCAATCCAGGAGACTAATCTTATGACGACACGTTCAACGTCTCGAAGTATGCGCACCTTTTTAGTGATCTGGTTTGGACAGCTGGTGTCCACAATCGGGTCTAGTCTGACAGGCTTTGGTCTGGGTGTGTATATCTACCAGGAGACCGGGTCTACGACACTCTTTGCCATAAACATGCTGGCGTTCGCCCTGCCGACCTTAATCATGTCACCTATCGCAGGGGCCATGGTAGACCGCTATGACCGCCGCTGGATGATGATCTTGAGTGACACGGGAGCCGGTTTGAGCACTCTGGCAGTTGCCATCCTGCTGTTTACAAACAACTTGGAAGTCTGGCACATCTTTATCGCCACTGCTATCAACGCAGCCTTTTCCAGCTTCCAGTGGCCGGCCTATTCGGCTGTAACCTCCCTGCTGGTGCCGAAAGAACAGCTCGGTCGTGCGAGTGGTATGGTGCAGATCGGTCAGGCCGTTTCTCAACTACTTGCCCCTGCCATTGCCGGCGCCATGTTGGTGACAGTTGGTCTGCAGGGCATCATCCTGGTGGATTTTATCACTTTTACTTTCGCGGTCCTGACTTTGCTGGTAATTCGGGTTCCCAAGCCCGCCGCAACCGCTGAAGGAGAGGCCAGCCGTGGCACCATCTGGCATGAGGCGGCTTTTGGTTGGAAATATATTGTTGCTCGATCCGGTCTATTGGGCTTGCTGATCGTCTTTGCACTTTTTAACCTGCTGTCTGGCATCACCGGTCCTCTAATCGCACCTCTGATCCTGGATATAACAACCGCGGATGTATTTGGCTACCTGGGTTCCATCATAGGAGTGGGCATGCTGCTTGGTACGCTGGTGATGAGCGCCTGGGGCGGCCCCAAGCGTAAGATCAACGGTGTTCTTGGATTCTTGATGATTTCGGGTGGTGCATACATCTTACTTGGCGTGACCCCATTCATTTGGTTGATGGCTATCTCCAGTTTCATCATGATGTTTGTGATGCCCATCATCAATGGCTCCAGCCAGGCAATCTGGCAGCGAAAAGTAGCCGCGGATTTGCAAGGACGCGTCTTCGCCGTACGGCGCATGATCGCCTGGTCCATGACGCCTCTCGCCTATATCATTGCTGGCGTGCTGAACGACAAGGTCTTCAAACCCTTGCTGGTGGAAGGTGGCCCTTTATCTGATACGTTTATTGGGCAGGTTGTTGGAGTGGGTCCCAGCCGCGGTACCGGTCTGTTGTTCATGGTGATTGGTTTGCTCTGTATTTTGGTGGCCGCCAGTGGCTACTTGAACCCCCGCGTTCGTAATGTGGAGACCGAACTGCCCGACGCCGAGTTGAAGACGGAAGACGATGTGCTGGAGCAAGCTGAGCAAAACGGTGAGCTGCAACCATCCACAAGTCCGGCTGACTAAATTGCACGCTGATGATGTAAACAATTTTATTTTTCGCTTGCATCCGATTACCCCGGTTTCATCGCCGGGATTTATTCATCGTTCATGGCTACACAATATTATTGGCGCGAATTTGCCCATCCCTGTAACCTTTTCTTCCTGCGTGCATCTAATATCCGTGGTGATATAATACGCCGTCGAATGGAATCATGAGAGTGTTTCGTCGGATCTGAAAAAATGGAACGAATTGATCGCAGGCGGAACAATTCAGGCTTTGTTATGGATGCCGTAATCCGGAATCTAACGAAACCATTGTTTTTGACTGAGCACTAGCGTTATGGAGGAAGTATGCCGATTTACGAGTTTGAATGTGAGAGCTGTTCACAACCATTTGAAGAGTTGGTCTTTGGCAGCGCAATTGATACAGTAACCTGCCCGGAATGCGGGAGCTCTGAGATCCACAAGAAAATATCCATCTTCGCCTCCAGAATCTCCGGCGGGAGTGTGTCTTCGGTCAGTTCCAGCTCGGCAGCCTCATGTAACACGGGTAGTGTCTGAGGATTTTAACAATTGGTCGGCCGTGCGCCGATCGTGAGAATTTGCGAGATCGTGTTTGAGTTGTAAATACGATCTCTTTTTCTTTTAATCATCACGTAATGGAATCGCAAGTAATTTTGGCTAAAATTTATTTCATTATGGGTAGAATTAAATTACGCTGGTATTTTATCAGTATCCTATTCCTGTTCGGGTTCTTATGGGTGGCATGCTCCGTTTCACCAGTTGCCATATCAAAGCCTGCTGCAAATATAAACGTCTCACCTGATCGCTCCCACCTGGAAGATCTCGGTCAGGCACCAGAGCTATCCAACAGGGTGTGGTTGAATGTAGAACAGCCGCTGCGCCTGGCGGATTTGCGCGGGCAGGTTGTCCTGCTGGAGATGTGGACATTTGGTTGAATTAACTGTCGCAACGTGATCCCCTCGTTGAGGGAGTGGCATGAAGAATACGGCGACCAGGGGCTGGTGGTCATCGGCAACCACTATCCTGAATTCAACCACGAAGCCGATCTGGATAATTTGATAGTAGCCGTAGATGAACTTGGTATTGAATATGCGGTTGCGCAGGATAACGATAGGGTGACCTGGGGCGACTACGACACACACTACTGGCCCACTCTTTACCTGATCGACAAGCGCGGTCACATTCGTTTCGTGCATATTCGTGCATATTCGTGCATATAGGAGAGGGGCGTTACGCAGAGACGGAAGCAGCCATTCAGGATTTGCTGAGCGAGACGTATCCATAGAAAATCACTTACTGATCGTTTCATAAGTTACTAAACGTCTTTCGCGTTGTTTGATCGCTGATTGGGTTTAGCCTTCAATTCAAGGATCAGTAATTACCCCAAATTAAACTCAATTTCAATCCAATGTACCCAATCTATACTTGCTATGTGCGTGTTATGCAAACTCTCATCTCCTTTGATCAATTTTTTGCTGTTTTCTTGGTTGGTGCCAGGTATGCATCATCGTAGACGCTGTGATGGAATTGACGAGCACGGGGCAAGATTTCCTGCCACATGCTATGTTGCAGTTGGAGGTCAAGCAGATCAATCTCCTCCGGAAAACTTCTAATTTAAGTGTAAAATGCGGGAGAATATTATGACTGAAACCAGTTCTGTATAAATACTATGCCCCGGCGAAAATATCTCTACTACCTGAGTTCGATCTTCACACTGCTTACTGAGTTCGAAAACCCCACCTTAATTCTGAGGTACTTCACGGGCATCAAAAGACCAACCGAGCCGCAGCAGGTGAAATTGCGCGCAAGCGGCCTGCGCTTCTACGTGCGGAACGCCATGGACATCTGGAGTATCAAGGAAACCTTCATCGACAGGTTCTACGAACGTTTTGGCACGCCAGTCGAAGATGGGTGGACCATCATCGACGTGGGAGCAGGTCTGGGAGATTACACAATATTTGTTTCTTACCGATCCTTAGCGAATCGGGTCTTCGCCTACGAGCCTTTTCATGGCTCTTTCTCGCTTCTCGAAGAAAATCTGCGCCTGAACGGGATCAGCACCGCTCAGGCGTTCAATCAAGCGGTTAGTGGAGAGACCGGTTACCTGCGGTTGGATCTATCAGGAGGTGAACCCTTACAGATCCAGAGCGTGGATGTAAAACAGGATAAAAATTCCTCAGCGGGCGCCTCCGTGGTTCCTTGCCTGTGTTTGGCGGATGTCCTGACGAGTAATGACCTGCAGCGCTGCGATGTTCTGAAATTAGATTGTGAAGGCTCAGAATATTCGATCTTGTTCGGCGCGCGGGACGATATACTGGCTCGCATTGATCGTATTGTGATGGAGTACCACGATGGGATTACCGAATATGATCTCCACGACCTGGCGCAGTATCTTCGAGAAAAGGGGTATCGCGTAAAGATTACAGCCAATAATGTACACACTCATTTGGGCTACATGTACGCCTCGCGTGTCTGAGCCAGTTTTTCAGGGTTTCTCTCCTTAATGCATGCTGCCAGACTGCACTCATCTAATATAGATACACTTAGTAAAGATTAACGTGGCGCAGTTGCCGGTCTGGTATAATCGCCCGCATGGATGAGAAGACTACTACCTCCCAGGGGTCAGATTCGACCCCACATAATGATAATTCCGAAGGAAAGAAATCTTCGTCGATATCTTCATTGTTTATCCTGTTAATCCCCGTAGCGTTTTTTGTCGGTCTAGGGATCGGTTATCTGGCATGGGGAGAGGACTTGGCCCGGTATAAGCAGGCAGCAGATTATGCGGAACAGGCCTCCGCCACCGCTCAGGCTGAACAGCAAGCAGCCGCAGCTCAACCGGCGGAACAACCTCAACAACCGCAAGATGTCGTGCGTTACGACGTGCCCGAAAACGACAATCCCAGCATCGGACCGCAGGACGCCCCCATCACGCTCATTGAGTTCAGCGATTACCAATGCCCTTACTGTCAACGCTGGCATGATGAAGTGTTTACAAGACTGCTCGAAGATTACCCCGACCAGGTACGCATTGTCTTCCGCGATTTTCCCCTCACTTCAATTCACCCCGAAGCCGCTCCTGCTGCGGAGGCTGCTAACTGCGCCAATGAACAAGGAGTTTTTTGGGAATTCCATAATAAGCTGTTTGGTGGAGAGTATGCATTAGGTCAGCAAGCTTACAGCCAGTATGCAGCCGACCTGGGTATGGACACCCAATCCTTCGAGGAATGTGTGTCTTCAGGACGTTATTCGGATGAGGTGCAGGCAGATTTCCAGTTTGCAGCCAAGATGGGTGTACAGTCAACGCCAACCTTCTTCCTGAACGGTATTCCGCTTGTCGGTGCCCAACCATACGAAGTTTTCCAGCAGGTTATCGAAATGGAACTGGCTGGTCAGATCCCCTAAGATCAATTAGTCTCTCAATTCGTAGTTACCAAATCAGGGATTTTGGCATTGGAATTGCCAAAATCCCTGATTTTTTCCCATACAGGATTTGTTGCGATTATAATTTATAGGCTATCTAGCAAATCCAACGAAGGATCTGTGGTGTTTTTTATGAAGAAAGCATTGAATTTTCAATCTATTATGATGAAACTGGGTGAATTCTGGGCGCAGCAAGGCTGCCTGATAGGGCAGCCTTACTACACCCAGGTTGGGGCAGGTACGATGAACCCGGCTACCTTTCTGCGTGTGCTGGGACCTGAACCATGGCGTGTGGGCTACGTTGAACCATCCATTCGACCTGACGATGGACGTTACGGTCAAAACCCAAACCGCATGCAGATGCACTACCAGTTCCAGGTCATCTTGAAGCCCGACCCGGGCAACCCGCAGGATGTTTATCTACAGTCTCTGGAAGCCCTGGGGATCGATCCTCGCCAGCACGATATCCGCTTCGTGGAAGATAACTGGGAGCAGCCGGCGCTGGGTGCCTGGGGGTTGGGTTGGGAGGTTTGGTTAGATGGGCAGGAGATCACCCAGTTTACTTATTTCCAGCAGGCGGGTGGTATTCAACTCGACCCGGTCTCCGTGGAGATTACCTACGGATTGGAGCGTATCGCCATTGCCCTTCAGCGTGTGGACAGTTTTCGCGACATCCGCTGGAGCGATACACTGACCGATGGTGACGTCAACCTGCAAGCGGAGCAAGAGCACAGTAAGTATTACTTCGAGGTTGCAGACGTGGAGCGGCTGCGCCAGATGTACGCGCTCTATGAAGCCGAAGCATATGCCTGCCTGGAACAGGGACTGGTTCTGCCGGCCTACGATTATGTACTCAAATGCTCGCATACCTTCAACGTGCTGGATACGCGCGGCGCAGTGGGTGTAACCGAACGTCAATCCTTTTTTGGACGCACGCGCGATCTCGCACGTCAGGTATCAGCAGTATATCTGGAGCAGCGCCAGCGCCTGGAGTATCCATGGTTGGATGAAATGGCGGTCGAAGAGGGGACAAAGGAAGTGGAATTACTGGAAAAGGCCTCTGCAATCCCTGGGTCCTATCCAACAACCCCTCGTCCATTCCTGTTGGAAATCGGAGTTGAAGAGCTGCCTGCTGGCGATCTGCATAACGCCTTGGTGTTTTTCGAAGAAAGGGTGCCTGCCCTCCTGCAGCAGCTTCGCCTGGAGCATACTGGAGTTCGCATCCTGGGCACGCCTCGCCGCCTGGTCATCTTCGTAGAAGAGCTTTCCGGGCGCCAGGCTGACCTCGAACGGATTGCTAAGGGTCCCCCAACCGAGCGTGCCTTCGATGACCAGGGGCGTCCAACCAAAGCCGCCGAGGGCTTTGCTCGCAGTAAGGGCCTAAACATTGCTGACCTGCAGGTTCGGGAGATGGATGGCGGACGCTACGTGGTTGCCCTCGTGCGCGAACAAGGTAGACCGGTGCTGGATGTGTTAACTGAGAATCTGCCTGAACTTGTGGCTTCACTGCGCTTTGGGAAGTCCATGCGCTGGAACAGCAGCAACGTGTTCTTCTCACGCCCCATTCGGTGGTTCCTGGCGCTGCACGGTGAAAGTGTGATACGTTTTGAATATGCGGGTGTAGAATCAGGGGACACAACGCATGGTCTCCGGTTCCAGAGGCAGGATGAGATTAAGATTGATTCGCCATCGATGTATTTCCAGTCGTTGGCCGGTCAAGGTATCATCCTGGATGTGAATGAGCGTCGCTCCGAAATCCAGAAGCAGGTCGAGGCGTTGGCCGCACAGGTCGGTGGGTTCATCCCAGACGACCCCGCCCTGTTTTCCGAGGTCACGAACCTATTGGAAGCCCCCACTGCGCTGATCGGTACATTTGAAACCACTCACCTGTCCTTGCCCCGCGATGTGCTGATTTCGGTGATGAAGAAGCACCAGCGCTATTTCCCCGTCGAACAAGGTACAACAAGTGCGGATGAACAGACAGTTCAACCTCTTCTGCCTTATTTTATTGCGGTGCGGAACGGGGATCAGCAGTACCTGGATGTGGTCACGAGAGGTAATGAACACGTCATTCAGGCGCGTTTTGCCGACGCGGACTATTTTGTTCGCGAGGACGTTAAACAACCGCTGGAGTCTTATCTGCCCAGGCTGCACACGCTCACCTTTCAACTTGAACTCGGCTCAATGTTGGATAAGACACACCGTATCATGGCTCTGGTAAAGGATTTGTCCGCTTGGCTGGATCTGGACGGTCAGGAATTGGCCGACACACAGCGCACAGCGGAACTGTGCAAGGCTGACCTGGTGACCCAAATGGTGGTGGAGATGACCGCTTTGCAAGGCAGCATGGGTCGTTACTATGCGCTAAATTCGGGTGAGCGGAGGGCGGTAGCAACGGGTATTTTTGAGCACTACCTGCCTCGCTTGGCCGGAGATGCGGCACCGCAGGAGCGTCCTGGCCTGGTTGTGGGATTGGCCGATCGCTTAGACACCCTGGTGGGGCTGTTTTCGGCCGGTCTGGCTCCCTCGGGCAATAAAGATCCGTTTGCTCAGCGCCGGGCTGCCATAGGCCTTGTTCAAAATCTCATCGTTTGGGATCTTGCCTTTGATTTGCGGCCTGCAATTGATGCAGCAGCATCTCACCTGCCTGTTCCGTCCAGCCCAAATAGCCGTACAGCCGTGTTAGATTTTATTGTGGAGCGGCTTCGCAACCTGCTGTTGGAAGAGGGTGAACGCTACGATGTGGTGGATGCCGTATTAGCCGCGCAGGGGTATAACCCGGCACGCGCTGTGCGAGCGGTTAAGGAACTGCAAAGCTGGGTAGCCCGCCCGGACTGGAGCGATATCCTGCCCGCATATTCACGTTGTGTGCGTATTACCCGCAATGTAGAGGAGCGTTATCCGGTTTCTGAGGAATCCCTCGTTGAAGCAGCCGAGCGAGAGCTTTACGATGCCTTGCTCCTTGCTGAGCAAGTTGATCGGGAGCCAGGTTCAGTGGATGATTTTCTTAGCACCTTCTTGCCAATCATTCCGACCATCAACCGTTTCTTTGACGATGTTCTGGTGATGGTCGATGACGCTGTTTTACAGAAGAACCGTCTGGGATTGTTGCAGCGTATTGCAGCCCTTGCCGATGACGTGGTCGACATGTCCAGGCTGGAGGGATTTTAGTTATGGATAGTTCAATTTCCTCTGTAGTGGTGTACCCTGACCGGGTGCGCATCATGCGCCGTGGTGAAGTGACCTTGAAGGAGGGTGTGCATCATGTCGAAATACCGGGTCTGTCCATTCATTTGGATACTGATTCTTTACGTGTTTCCGCGCGAGGTAGCGCACGTGCGCGTGTGTTGAGTCTGCGGGTCCAGAAGAAATTCTATGCGGAGACGCCGGTTGACTATTTAAAAGAACTGGAAACTCAAGTCGAGACAGCCGGGGATGAATTGAGCCGCCTGGACGCCCAGGTGCTTTTGGTTAATGACCAGAAGACCAGGATAAGTGACCTGGCAGGGCATACTAAGACTTACGCCAAAGCGATGGCCAAGGGAGAGATAGAAGTTGAGGCACAGCTGGCGCTTTTCGATAGCTTGCGTGCACGACATGAAAAGTTGGAGGCAGAAGCACAAAACCTGGTTCGTCAAAAACGCGAACAAGAGCGTCGTTTAGAGAAGCTCAAGAAACAATTGAATCAGGTGCACAGCGCGCGCCAGCGGGAGCGCTATTCGGCTTTTGTGGAGGTAGAAGTATTCCAGGCTGGTGATTTGACCATCGAGTTAAATTACGTGGTTCCTTCAGCAGGTTGGGAACCGCTCTACGATATGAGATTTCTTGAGGAGGGAGGTAAACCGAGACTCGAAGTCGGATACCTGGCCCAGGTAACCCAGCGTACGGGCGAGAACTGGGGAGGCGTTTCGTTAACCCTTTCCACGGCGCGACCGGCGTTGAGTGGCAGATTACCGGAACTTGACCCATGGTACGTGGCGCCCTATCCCAAACCTGTGCCGCGGCCGGAGCCGCGCATGGCGAGAGTTCAGATGGTTACTGCGGTGTCAGCCATGGGGCCGGATGCGGCAGCAGAGCCGCAGCCCGAGTATGAGGCTGAAGAGGCGTACGCAAGTGTGAGTGAGTCTGGCACATCGGTCACCTATCAGGTTCCCGGGAAAGTGGTTGTTCCAACCGATGGGGAACCGCATAAAGTTACCGTTGCCCGCTTTATGATCCCCCTGGAAATGGATTACGTAACCGCCCCGAAAATCGTGCAGGCGGCCTATCGAAGAGCCAGGGTGATCAACGACAGTTCTTTGACTCTCTTAGCCGGTTCGGCAAACATCTTTGCAGGTGACGAGTTTGTCGGTACAACAGCATTGGAACTGACCGCTTCCCAGGGAGAAATCGAACTTTATCTGGGTGTGGATGACCGTATAAAGGTAGAACGTGAGCTGAAGCGCCGCGACGTGGATAAGGTATTGATCGGTGGTAAACGTCGCATTCATTATGCTTACGAGATCGAGCTGCAGAACCTGGCTGGGCGCGAGATTCCCATCACCGTGCACGATCAAATCCCTGTTTCGCGCCACGAGGACATCAAAGTGAAGCTGGAAGGGGTCGAACCGAAACCCAATATCCAGAGCGAGCTTAATATCCTCACATGGGAGCTGACGCTGGCACCCGAACAAGAGGCTCACATCCGTATTGAATTTACGATTGAGCACCCGGGAGAGATAAGCGTATCAGGGCTGCCATAAAAAAATCGGCGCTCAGCGCCGATTTTATGGGCTACTTTTTCATATCTTCCATGTATAGGTGGATCTCCGGCATTGCCCCCATCTTCTCGTAAAATAAGTTATTGACGATATTGATCACCTGGGAACGCGCTGCTTCAGCCTCGGTGGTCAGCTCGCGGTTCGTCTCCTGGCGGGTGAGGGCATCGCGCAGGATCAGCAGCTGCCGCACGATCTCGGTCTCCTGGTCGCCCTCCAGAGCCTGAATTACGGAGATGATCAGGTCGTCGGCCTGGGCGAGCATGTATTTTTGGTCGATGGTGCTTTCAGGGTTGCAGCAATCATCGATCGTCCGGATCAGCGACCACACCTGGTAGAGCATGGCGGCAGGCTCATCGAACAGTTCCCGCAGGAATGCCGCTTCCTCGTAGCGCCCGGTGAGGCGGAAGATATTGTACATCCGCTTTGCCGCTTTACCATAGTTAACCGGGTCATGGGAAACGTACTTCTGCACCTCTTTTTCTAATTGCGCTACGTAATCATCCAGCGCATCTGCCGAGACATGTTGAGCCAGCTTGGAGAATATGGGCACCGATTCTGCCTGCAGGTAGATCTCCTGGAAGTAGGGATCCAGATAGCCATCCAGCGGTGTGATGGTCCCATCAGGCGCTTCCCACGTGACGTCCAGCATATTGCTTGCGTTAGCCAGTTCGCCGCGTTCCGGATCTACAATCACCCAGTCCAGTTTGCACCAACCGGGATCGGAGGAGGCAGCCTCCCAGGTCACGGAGGTTGGGGTGCTGTCCGCCAGGATGCCGTCGATCTGTCCGGCTTCGATCTCCTCAGGCATCCAGGAGATGGGCGTTCCGGCGGGAAGGGTCTTTTCATCGTGTACCATTGTAAACGGATAATTGCCAAACTTGACTTCGATCAACTGGTATGTCTCGCCTTTTTTGGTGCTCAAAGCTTTCTCGCGCATAATGTTTGCCAGGATGCTGCAGGCTTCCTCGCGGGTTGGAGCCAGGATATTGACACGTTCGAAGTAGTCGGCGTCCCCGGGGTATGTCTGGATCTTGGATTGCGCTGATGAGCCGGATAGTGCCAGGGCGGTCTCTACCACGCCCGGCTGGTCTTCAAACTCCACCAGTTTGCCTACTTTGCGGAAATGCGCCAACTGCTCGTCGTGGAAATCGAGCATCGCGACCTTGTGACCAAAGACTCCGCTGCGCACGTCCATGGAGATTTCATCGTCTTCCTGGTGGGCGGCCATGGCGGTCAACCACTGCAGGGCTTCGGCTTCATCCAGCTCAACTCCGAGCCGCTGGGCAGATTCAACGATCCGATTTAGGTTTGTAGATGGGGTGGTTTGTTCGTTTGTCATCGCTGTTTCCTTTCAATATTCATTATGCCCTGTTTTCTCCACGCTTTCAGCCTTATCACTCCTAATTGGCGATCGTACTACGGCTGTACTGCAGTAGAAGATTAAGTGGAATCCGTGTTTTATCGAATAACTTTTTCGTCCTTCTTATACTTCATCACCTTCTCTGGCTTTGTTGTATTTTTTTCTTGTAGACTTACCTGTTGGATCTGGCTTCAGCAAGCATTTTCTCGAAGATCTCGGCTTGATCGATGGCATCTCGCAGGGCGTGATGTGTGATCTCGCGGCTGTTCAGGTAAAGCAGACCGACATTGCGCATGGAGGTCTGCGCCCAATCTGTACCGCTCAATCCCATGTAGTAGGCCTTGATGTCTAAGGCAGTGTGACCAAAGGGGTTATGGCCTGTGTAGCGATGGAAATAGTCGTTAACGAACATCCAATCAAAGGGGGCGTTGAAGGCCACAAACAAAGCCTGGCTATCTGGCGGTGTCTCGCTCTTGATCCAATCATTGAACATGGTCATGGCTTCAGCCGGGGGATGGCCGCGCTCGCTCAGGTGTTTGAGATCCAGGTGGTGGATGGCGAACGATTCGGGCGTCATCTTATCGTTCACAGGCTGCACCTCGACGTAGAATGTGCTGCGCGGTTCGTTGAGTGTGCAGGCGCCGATGGTGAGCAAGGAGTACTGTGCCGGGTTTGGCCCTGAGGTCTCGATATCGACGGAGATATAGAAATCGGAAACTGGGGGTTCGGTCATCATGTACTTAATGTAAAGTGTCATGTGTCCTGTGTCAAGTGGCAAGTTGGCAGGATGGATAGTGTAGTGCTCTAAAATCATCTACTCTAATACCCAATCTGGGGAAAACAACTCCCCAGTTTGATTCCCCGTCCTCCTTGCTAGATCTTCCCGCCGTCCTCTCCACTTGATCCAGCCGCCGTCTCGGCGGCGTTCTTCCTCTCACGATCCAGCTGTTGTCTCCGCCGGCGGCAAAACGCAGCGCTGCGATGGCTAGGATATGTCCATGAATGAATTCATGGTTGATATACGAAACCCGTTGAAACGGGTTGGGCGGTAGGGACGGGGAACGCGCTTGAGAGCGTTTTGGCTGTCTGTCACTGTCACAATGCGGATAAAATTTTGGCCGAAGTGCCTCTATCGCTGTTTTGGTCGACTGCCATGATCGTGATACCGCCGTCTCCGATGCGTTGCCGCTGTGCTGGACGGCTCTCGAATGGTTGGGTGGTGGTTTTTTCGTCAAAATGGGACTCCATGCCTGCCTGATTCCAAATGCTGGAGTATAATTTCTGTAGAGGCGAAAGACGCACCACGAATTGCCTGATCGCTGCTTCCTTCCCCAGGGGTTTTCGCCGTAAGTGAGGTCATAGTCTTTACGATGCTGCCGTAAGTAATGTCGTTGAACACATTGGCGACATTGTGACTAAAAACAAACTGCTCATGAGTACTATTGAAGAGGTTAAAGCACAGGTAGACATCCTGGACATTGTCCAGGAGACGGTGCAGCTGCGCAAATCGGGCAAGAACTACACCGGCTTCTGCCCCTTCCACCCGAATACACGCACGCCCGCTTTCGTCGTCTTCCCCGAGACCGGCACCTGGCGCTGCTTCGGGCAGTGCGCCGAGGGTGGTGATGTCTTCAAGTTCGTCATGAAGAAAGAGGGCTGGGATTTCGGCGAGGCGCTGCGCTACCTGGCGGAGCGCGCCGGTGTGCAGCTCAAGCCCAGGACGCCCGCACAGCAGCAGGCCGCCGAGCAGCACGATGAACTGCGCGGGCTGATGGAGGAAGTGGTCACCTTCTACCGCCACAATCTGCTCAACACCCCCGCCGGGAAGTTTGCCCTGGATTATTTGCACGAGGAGCGCCAGTTGAACGACCAGACCCTGGAGGCCTTCGGTATCGGTTACGCTCCCAACTCCTGGGAGGCCACCACACAGCACTTCCTCGACAAGCACTACACCATCAATGATCTTATCGCCGTTGGGTTGGTCTCTGAAAGGGACGACGGCAGCGTTTACGATCGATTCCGCCACCGCGTCATGTTCCCTATCCGCGATTTTCGCGGCCGCATGTCCGGCTTTGGCGCCCGGATCCTCAACCCGGACGACGTGCCCAAGTTCCTCAACTCCCCGCAGACGGTCTTGTTCGATAAGAGCCGTACCCTCTACGGCATGGATCGAGCCCGTAAGGACATCCGTGCCCGGGACCAGGTGGTCATCGTGGAGGGTTATCTGGATGTCATCGCTCTGCACCAGGCCGGCTTCGAGAACGCCGTTTCGCCCATGGGTACTGCTCTCACCGAGTTCCAGCTCCGCCAGATCAAGCGCTTCAGTCGTAACATCGTCATGGCCCTCGACCCCGACGCTGCCGGTGACCAGGCCACCCTGCGAGGGCTGCAGGTCGCTCGCCAGGCCATGGACCGCGAGCAGGAGCCCGTCTTCGACGCCCGCGGGTTGCTGGGTCACGAAGCCCGCCTGCAAGCCGATATCCGCGTCACCACCCTCCCTGAAGGCATGGATCCCGACGAGGTCGTCAACCGCGACCCCCAGGAGTGGCAGCGGATCGTAGAGGGAGCTCGCCCGGTCGTCATCCATGTTATGGAGACGCTCTCAGACGGACGTGACATGGACGATCCCAAGGTCAAGACCGAGATCGCTGCTCAGGTCCTCCCGCTGATTAATGACGTGCCCAGTTCGATCGAGCGCGATACATACCGCCAACGTCTTGCGCGCCTGCTGCGCGTCGACGAGCGCACGTTGCTGGATTCCAGTCCTGCTGGACGCGGCCGGAGCGGCACCATCCGCCGTCGTCGAAAACATCTGCCCACCGCTGCCCCTCCCGAGCGGGCGATCGCCTCCCCAACATCGACGAGCTATGCCCTCGAAGCACACTGCCTGGGTATTCTGATGCGTCTACCCGACCTGCTCTACAAGGTCGACCGTACTCTGCAGCAGAAGGACCTCAGTCGCCTGTCTAGCGATGATTTCCAGCATGCCGACCATCAAACCGTCTTCCGCTTGCTGCAAGAATCCGTCGACCAGGACATGGCAGAGCCTTTGAACTACATGCTGAACAGCTTTTCCTTGCCTATGATGGACCTGGCGGATGATTTACTGGCTCGCACCGAAAAGCTGGATCCCAACCAGGATCGCGTGGCGGAGGATTTGCTGCGCTCATTATTGGACATGCGCCGCCGGAATTTACACCAGAGCATCGAATACCTGCATTACTTGATGGAGGAAGCGCAGGAGCAGGGTGACATGAAAGCCACGCAGTACCTGCAGACCGTAGCAAAGCACAGCGAGGTATTGAAGCGCATTAACGAAGCCATTGGACAATTTACCGGTGATCAGCGGCTTGACATTCGGAAGGACAATGATCAAAGGAAGCAAGATGAAGGAGAATTCATCCTTCGATAAACTGGAGAGCAACCCAGAACAGACATCACAAGTGGAAGGCGATCAAACACACGACCAGGTCCCTGCCGGTTCGCCTCCCAAGGGAGAAGTTGATCCGCAGCCCCAGGGCATTCTTGATGATATGGGGGTCGTTGCAGATAAAGCGTTGACTGGAAAGGATGTCTCCCTGCAGGATGGCAGCAACGATGAGGAAGTATTTCCATTGCAGGATGATGAAATTGAGGAAATCGTGCGCAAAGATACTACCAATCTGCTCAACGATCCGAAACTGGCCATAGAAATTGGGGAAGACCCGGTGGGTCTTTACCTGAGGGAAATCGGCAGAATTGATCTATTGGACTCTGATCAGGAGTTATGGCTGGCTACGTGCATGGAGGCGGAAAGACGCGTGGAGCTGCTTTGTCGCCAGCATCCCCTGGCGCACCAGGTCGTTTCTCAGGTGGGAGCGGAATCTCCATCAGCAGACACCACACCGGTAACAGCCTCCGCTACAGAAGCCTCGCCAGTCGTAGAACTTCCGCAAGAGAACTCATCGGCGGAAACCCCTCCTATCGAAGACCCTTCACCTGGTGATTGTAAGGAAGTTGTCCTGGAGGATCCAGAAGCTGCTCGGGGTGTCTATAGAGCCTTATTTGAAGATTTGACCACCTCCTGGTCACGCGTCGTTGAGGATACAGTTCGTTTAGGATACGACCGCCCGGACCTGAATCTTATCCTCTCCGAAGCCCAAATGCTGCGCACCACCTGGAAGAGCGAAACACCTTCTTATCTGCGCGCCTATCTGAATAACGGTTTATGGGGCAGTGATCCTCTTTGGGATGGGGTGGCTCGCAACGCTTTTACCGTCTTCCTATACCTGTACATGCTCCCCCCGGTAGTCGCCGAAAAACTTGCCAGGGACATTTCCCAACAAGATGGTTTACCCTCCGAAAGTGTGTTTCTGGACTATCTTCCTGATAACCGGGTTTTGCTATTGGAGTTGAAAATGGTATGCCGTAGAGCGGAAGATGCGCAGCAGGCGGTGACCAGAGCCAATTTGCGACTGGTGGTCAGTGTGGCAAAGCGCTACATCGGTCGCGGCAGCAATTTCCTGGACCTGATCCAGGAGGGGAACCTGGGTTTATTGCGCGCGGTAACGAAGTTCGATCCAGCGCGCGGCTACAAGTTCAGCACCTACGCTACCTGGTGGATCAGGCAGGCAATCAGCCGTTCGATTGCCGACCAGGCGCGTACAATCCGTATCCCGGTACATATTTTCGAATCGATAAATCGACTGATGAACGCCAAACGCACACTTATCCAGGAGCTGGGGCGTGAACCGACCAGGGAGGATTTGGCTCTCGAATTGGGTTTCCTGGAGCCGGAGGATGAACGCGCTATACTACACTCGCGCCTGGACGGGACGCCGCTGCCAGAAGGGGTGCGGATGCGCTGGCTGCGAGCCACTAATAAGGTGGATAATATCCTGCGAGCCATGCAGGAGCCCATGTCGCTCGAGAGCCCGGTCGGTGATGAAGACAGCAGTTTGTTGGGTGATTTCATCGAGGATGAGGACGCGTTGGAGCCCATGGATGTGGCTGCGCGCGAAATGCTGCACGAGTCAATTCAGAATGCAATGGGCGTCCTGTCTGAGCGTGAGCGCGGCGTGCTCGAGCTCCGTTTTGGACTGGTAGATGGGAAAGCACACACACTTGAAGAGGTGGGGCAGTATTTCGAAGTCACCCGAGAGCGCATCCGCCAGATCGAGGCGAAAGCACTGCGCAAGCTGCGCCACCCAACGCGCAGCCAGCACCTGCGAGATTTTTTGCGATAAGACCTGCTTTTCTATCAATTCTGTCACCGAAAACGTATGCGTGACACCCTGTGAGATGTGTGCCTGGAAAGTGACTCACGGCAGTAATTGAGAACCATCGCTCTACATTGGATCCAAAAGGTATCTTCGCTGCAGGCGGTGAGATAGCTTTGTACCCTGTTTGTGAAAATTGACACCTACGGGCGCATGTGATAAACTACTCAAGATTTTTGGGTGTTGAAATTTATTTTTTCATGTTGTAAGAATTTGCAGTACACACCCTTGCGTGTGTAAATTCTCAACAAATTTAGGACCCGGAGAACCGTGCTCCAGAACCTTGATTGGAATTTTTTTCAACTCCCATAAAAACACTCTCTGCAAGAGGAACTGAATGTCAACTGAATATCTACCTATCGTCGTCTTGCTTATCATCGCTGCCGGGTTGGCAGTTTTGGTCATCCTCCTCGGGCACGCATTTGGCCCCCGCCGTCCTACTGAACGCAAGTCCGCCCCTTACGAATCGGGCATGCGACCGATCGGTCCTGGCACCCGTCGGATTCCGGTTCATTTTTATTTAGTCGCTGTGTTATTCATCCTATTTGACATTGAGGTGGTGTTCTTTTTACCCTGGGCAGTTGTCTTCAACCAGTTGGGTTTATTTGGTTTGATAGAGATGTTTGTCTTTATCGTCGTCTTATTGGTAGGTTTAGTTTACGCGTGGAAAAAAGGAGCCTTGGAATGGGAGTAGAACAGAAGCTCGGCAATTTCGGGGTAGTAACCGTAAAATTAGAAGATTTGATCAATTGGGGTCGTTACAGGTCGATGTACCCGTTGCTGATGGGAATTGCCTGCTGCGCGATTGAGATGATGTCGGCGCAAGCCGCCCATTACGATATGAGCCGCTTCGGCATGGAGCTGATGCGGGCCAGCCCGCGCCAGTCGGACCTGATGATCGTTGCCGGACGCGTGACTCGCAAAATGGCCCCTGTCCTGCGCCGCTTATACGATCAAATGCCCGATCCTAAGTGGGTGCTGTCTATGGGGGATTGCGCCAGCTGTAGCGGTGTATTTAATAATTATGCTCTGGTACAAGGTGTGGACGAGGTAGTACCCGTGGATGTATACGTGGCGGGATGCCCACCGCGTCCCGAGGCGCTGATCCACGGAATTATCACCGTACACGAGAAAGTCAAGGGTGAGAAGCTCAAAGATTGGGCCTGACCCAAACAATAGTTAAGGGAAATGAACGACACGATGAGCGATTTGAAGGAAGGATTGAAGGAAATCGTCGGAGTGATGAGGGAGCGCTTCGATGCTGACGTGTACGGTTTCCGTGACGAAGCCAGCCTGGTCGTAAAATCCGACCAGATCGTCGAAGTCTGCCGGACGTTGCGGGACGAGTACGAATTTGAGATGCTTGCCACGCTGACGGCTGTGGATTATTGGCCCGAGCAGACCCCACGCTTCCACGTGGTTTACCGGCTGCGTTCGCTGGAGCGCAACATAATCATTGGTTTACGGGTGCTCCTGGAAGGCAACGCCCCTGAGCTGCCCACGGTGGAAGGGGTTTATAAAAACGCCAATTGGTTTGAGCGAGAGTTATGGGATATGTTCGGCATCCATATCGAAGGCCACTCCGATCTGCGCCGCATCCTGATGCCGCATGACTGGGAAGGCCACCCACTGCGCAAGGATTACCCGCTGGGTTATGAGGAAGTGCAGTTTACGTTTAATTTTGACGAGATAGACCTGCGCAAACCTTATGCTAAAGAGTAACGGGTTTCCAAACAAGGAAAGCTGAACGAGAGGATTACCGTTAGAGACGACCATGCTACCACAAACGGAAGTTAATATTTCACCCGCTTCGCTGGACGAAATAAAGCACCTGGTCAGCAACCGTGCTATCGAAGGCGAGACTGTCCTGCTGAACATGGGTCCTCAGCACCCGGCTACACATGGTGTGCTGCGCCTGCTATTAGAACTTGACGGCGAGGTGGTGATCAACTGCATTCCAGATATCGGATTCCTGCATACCGGTATCGAGAAGAACATGGAGGCTAAGACCTATATTAAGGCCGAAGTGATGACCGACCGCCTTGATTACCTGAACAATGTGGGTAACAACCTGGTGTATTGCCTGGCGATCGAGAAATTGACCGAACTAGACGTACCGCCGAGAGCGCAGGCCATCCGCGTCATCCTGACCGAACTGCAGCGCCTGTCCTCGCACCTGGTGTGGCTGGGTACGCACTGCCTTGATCTGGGCGCCATGTCGGTCTTCCTGTACGCTTTCCGGGAGCGGGAGTATATCATGGACATTCTGGAGATGGTCTCCGGTCAGCGCATGATGACCACCTACATCCGTCCGGGAGGTCTGTGGCGCGATGTGCCTGTGGCTTTTGAAGAAACGGTGCGCGATTTTATCAAGATGCTGCCAGGACGCATCAAACAATATGAAGACTTACTATCAAAGAATAGGCTCTTCCTGGAACGCACCAAGAAAATCGGTGTACTTTCTCGCGAGGACGCGTTAAGCTGGGGTGTCACCGGGCCGATGGCGCGTGCTTCGGGCGTGAACCATGACCTGCGCAAATCTATGCCGTATTCAGGTTACGAGCAGTATGATTTCGATATACCCACCCATACGGATGGCGACACCTACGCCCGATACCTGGTACGTATGGAGGAGATGCGCCAGTCATTACGCATTGTGGAACAGGGGCTGGATAAGCTGCCGTTGGGTCCTGTACGCAGCAACAATCGTAAGTACGTTCCACCCCCGCGGTCGGAGTTGAGTACCAGCATGGAGGCAGTTATCCACCACTTCAAGCTTTGGACGGAAGGATTTTCCCCTCCCGAAGGTAGTGTTTATGTGGGTGTTGAGTCGCCTCGTGGTGAGCTGGGATGCTACATGGAGAGTGATGGTGGTCCAAAGCCGCACCGCGTACAAATGCGCACGCCATCATTTACGAATTTGCAAGTCTTGCCTATCCTGGCCAAGGGTCACTTAGTTGCCGACCTGATAGCCTTGATCGGGACGGTTGACATTGTGTTGGGAGACATAGATCGGTGATGAACGCGAGCGAAGGCGCCAACGAATATGTAAAATCTTTGACTCCTCTGGCGAGTAAGTACGCTGCGGAGATCGAGGCCATCCTGGCAAAATATCCACCAGAAGAGCGACGTTCGGCCGTTATGCCCCTGCTGCACCTGGCGCAGCGGGAGCGAATGTATGTAGACAGAGAGACGATGGGCGAGATAGGAGAAATCCTGGGCATCTCGAGTACGGAAGTTGCCTCCATCGTGGGTTTCTATACCCTTTACTACGATAAACCGGGTGGTAAGTACCATGTGCAGGTCTGCACCGACCTGCCTTGTGCACTACGAGGAGCAGACAAGTTCCTTCAGGAGCTCTGTGAGCGGCTTGGGATTAGTCCAGGCGAAACCACCGAAGATGGATTGGTGACTGTGGAGGAAGTGATGTGTCTGGCGGCCTGCGATAAAGCGCCCATGTTCCAGGTGCATTCCGGTCAGGGGCTGAGTTACCACGAGACCCAGACAGTGGAAAATGCGTTGAAGTTGATTGATGAGCTGCGTACGATGGCAAAACGTGGTCCGGGACACTATGAGAGCGCGGAGTAACACTGATGAGTGACATCAAACGCGAACCACCTACGGAGTACATACTGCTGCGCCATCACGAGATAGCGAACATAGATAGGCTGGATATTTATCGCAAGCATGGCGGTTTCGATGCTTTCCAACAGACCGTCACTAACATGCAGCCGGACGAGGTAACCACAGAGGTCAAAATATCCGGGTTGCGTGGCCGGGGTGGAGCCGGGTTCCCGACTGGATTGAAGTGGTCTTTTGTTGACCAGCACAACTGGCCGCATTACGTAGTTGCCAATGCGGACGAGTCCGAGCCGGGAACGTTCAAAGATCGCGAGATCATGGAAATGAACCCCCTGCAATTCCTGGAAGGGGTGGCGATCTGCGCATACGCCATCCAGGCAAAAACTGCCTACGTCTATTTGCGAGGCGAGTTCTGGGATATTGCGGAGTCCTTGGACCGCCATATTTCTGAATTGGAAGCCGCCGGTTTATTGGGTGAGAATCTGTTCGGCACGTTGTATTCGCTCAGAATAATTACCCATCTCGGGGCGGGGGCTTACATCTGTGGTGAAGAGACAGCTCTGCTTGAGTCTATGGAAGGCAAATTGGGCCAGCCACGCATGCGACCGCCCTTCCCGCCTTCCTATGGGTTGTATGGAAAACCGACAGTTGTAAACAATGTTGAGACGCTGACCAACCTCCCTTCAATCATCACCCACGGAGGCGAATGGTACAGCAAGATTGGGACGGAGAAGAGCACGGGAAACAAGGTGTTTTCGCTATCCGGGCACGTGGAGCGTCCTGGTAATTATGAACTACCACTGGGGACAACTTTCCGGGAGTTGATTTTCGAACAAGGCGGTGGCATCCCGAATGGACGAGGAATCAAAGCCATCATGCCTGCCGGTGCAAGTTCTTCCCTGATTGTGGCTACCGAGGAAGCTTTGGATACGCCCATGGATTACGAGAGTGTGCCCAACCTCGGCGCTGAGCTTGGATCGGCATCGGTGATTGTGGTTGATGACTCAGTCAGCATTCCATGGCTGATAAACAAGACGATCCATTTCTTTAAGCATGAGTCGTGTGGCAAGTGCACCCCCTGCCGCGAAGGCAACTACTGGATGGTGCACCTGACTGAACGCATCGACAGCGGACAGGCCAGCGCGGAAGATGTGGAATTATTGCGAGATGTGGCCGAGCAAATTAAGGGTAAATGCCTGTGTGCGCTGGGAGAATTCTCCATTGAGGCGGTGCTTTCGGGTATAGAACGGTTCCCGGCGGATTTTAATCAGACCGTCGCGGATTGATGGTCTCAGGTTACGGACAATGACAATGAGCGATACGATACGTAAAACTGTGACATTGCAGATTGATGGAGTGAGTGTGACGGTGCCGGAAGGTACCCTGATCGTGGATGCGGCCAAGCGAGCCGGAATCGATATTCCGGTGTTCTGCTATCACCCCAAAATGGAGCCAGTCGGGATGTGCCGGATGTGCCTGGTGGAGGTCGGACGAACGGTGATTGACCGGGCGACCGGTGAACTGGTTTTGGAAGAAGATGGTTCCCCCAGCGTGCAGTTCGGTCCCAAACTGGAGACAGCCTGTACCACGCCGGTGTCGGAGGGGATGGTGGTTTTGGGAGCCTCGGATAAGGCCAGGCAAGGGCGCGAAGATATCGTGGAGTTTATCCTGACATCGCATCCTTTAGATTGCCCGATTTGCGATAAGGGCGGTGAGTGCTCACTGCAAAACCTGACCATGGGTTATGGACCAGGCGAGAGCCGTTACCTGTATGACGAGAAGAAACATTTCGACAAAAATGTTCCCTTGGGTGAACTGATCTTCCTTGATCGGGAACGGTGCATCCAGTGCGGTCGGTGCGTGCGATTCCAGGATGAAATTGTTGACGACCCGGTGATCGGCTTTTTCAATCGCGGGCGTGCACTGGAGATTGTGACGTATTCAGAGCCGGGATTTGATTCGTATTTCTCGGGAAACACGAGCGACATTTGCCCGGTGGGAGCGCTGACTACGGCGGACTTTCGGTTCAAGGCGCGTCCATGGGAGATGAATTCAGCAGCTTCGATCTGTACCCAATGCCCGGTGGGTTGTAATCTTACCTTTAATGTACGGCGCGAAGCAGCATCAGGCGGTAATTGGGTGGTCAAGCGGGTTATGCCGCGCCAGAATGAAGGAGTTAACGAAATCTGGATTTGCGATAAAGGTCGTTTTGGCCATCATTATGCCGGGCACCCCGAACGCCTGACTCAACCGCTGGTACGCCGGGATGGTGAATTAACAGAAGCCAGCTGGGACGAAGCGCTGGAGCTTGTAGCCGATCGTTTTCGCTTGGCCGGTGATGATCTGCTGACTTTAGCCGGCGGGCGGTTATCGAATGAGGATTTATTTAATTTACGCCAGCTGACGGATGGAATGGGCGGGCGCAAGGTGTTGTATTCGACTATGGCGGGCGGTAACTTGACCGCAAAATATGGCATGGCGCCTGGTTCTAATTTTGCGGATATGGGACCAGAGACGGCGATTCTGGTGGTGGCGAGCGATTTGGAAGAAGAAGCCCCAATCTGGTGGTTGCGAGTCAAACAGGCTGCCGAGCGCGGGGCGAAATTAATTGTCTTGAACCCGCGGCCTACAAAACTAGAGCGGGTCGCCGAGTATATACTGCGTTACCCCTATGGCGCTGAGTCGGCGGCTGTACTGGCGATGATGAACGTTGTTTCTGCTCAACATTTAGACCTGCCGGAAGCGGTTCAGAACCTGGCTCGCAGCTCAGAGTTGAAAGCCGCCGCCGAGGTGTTCACCGGAGCAGAGAATGGTGTGCTGATATTTGGGTCGGAAGGTGTGGGTTTGGAAGGATCCAGAGTTTTGGCAGAGGCGTGCGCCAACCTGCTAACGATCACAAACCACATAGGGAGGCCGAATAATGGGCTGTTGGGCGTCTGGCAGCGAGCTAACGACCAGGGCGCCTGGGACATGGGTTTTAGCCCAGTGCTTGACCTGGAGTCAGAACTGCAGGCATCATCCGCAATTTATATCGTGGCAGCCGATCCGGCAGGTGATGATCCCAGCCTGGTATCTGAGACGCACAAATTTCTCGTTGTGCAGGATCTTTACCTGACCCCGACGGCCAGGCTGGCTGACGTGATATTGCCCGTCCAGGCCTGGACTGAAAGGGAAGGAACTTATACATCGGGCGAGCGCAGGGTACAGCGTTTTTATCCTGCCGTCCGGGAAACCAGCAACGTCTTAGAGGATTTTGCCGTTGCCGGAAAAATTGGAGAACTCCTGAGCCTGGATTTGGAGACGCGCCTAGCGGGGCGTGTCTTTAACCGCATCGCTGAAGAAGTACCAGATTACGGTGGTTTATCCTATTCAAAATTGGCCGAAGTGGTTGAACAGTGGCCCATAGTAGGGCGCGGCGACCTGTATTATGGCGGAACAACTTACGAGAACGCCCAGGGTTTGGGTATTCAATTACCCAACAGCGAACACGAGGCTGATGACTCGCCCGTGTGGCAGGATGTGCCTTTGATAGACATCCCAAGGTTAGGATTATTGGCGTTTCCCATCACGCGCCTGTATGACGGGGGGACGACGCTCCTTCCGTCGCAGTTGCTCCATCAACGCATAGCTGAGCCGTTTGTGGTGCTCAACCCTCACGATGCCAACCGTTTGCACCTGCCGTTGAATTCAAGTGTGCTGGTTAGCCTGGCAGATAAACCTGCGGTCATTGCCAGTGTCCAATTCGATGAGAGTTTGCCAGAACGAGTAATTCTGGTGCCGCGCAGCTTTGGTTTACCAATTAATGGACCTATGCCGGTGGAGGTCAAGCTGGCGAGGTAGGAAAATTGTCAGTTGCTACTTGAGGTTTTTATGGATTACGTTTCAATAGCTGAATGGGTAATCAAATCATTGATCTTGATCCTGATATTATTAGCCGGGTTTGCGTATTTGACCTATTATGAACGCAAAGCACTTGCACGACTGCAATCACGTTACGGGCCAAACAGGGCCGGGCCGTTCGGTTTGCTCCAACCTGTTGCAGACGGAATCAAGCTGATTTTTAAGGAGGAGCTGATCCCGGGTCAGGCAGATAAACTGCTTTTCATCCTGGCTCCGATCATCACTGTGATACCGGCTCTGATCATCCTGGCGGTGGTTCCGATTGGGGGTACGATCACTCTCTTCGGCCGCGAAATATCATTATCGATCGCCTCGAATATCAACATTGGTATTCTATTTATCACTGCGGTGACATCAATTTCGGTGTATGGGATCGTGCTGGCGGGGTGGGCGTCAAACAACAAGTACGCCCTCATGGGGGGCATCCGGGCAACGGCGCAGATGATCAGCTATGAGCTGGCTCTAGGCCTGGCGTTTATCGGTCCGATACTCCTGGCGAGGTCGCTGTCCATTGATGAAATCATCAACGCCCAGGCGCGCATGGGTTGGTTCATCATCTACCAGCCGCTGGGTGTGATCATTTTCTGGGTTGCCACCCTTGCAGAGGTGAACCGCCACCCATTTGACATGCCTGAAGCTGAACAAGAGCTCACCGCAGGTTACCATACGGAGTATTCGGGCATGAAGTTCGCCCTTTTCTTTATGGCGGAGTACATCAAAATGATCGCCGTTTCCGTCATCCTGGCTACCCTTTTCTTTGGTGGATACCGTGGGCCTTTTGTGGATCAAATCCCGTTACTGGGTCCATTGTATCTGTTTATAAAAGTATTTCTCCTGCTCTTCATCATGATCTGGGTTAGAGCTACCTTCCCTCGTTTGCGTTACGATAAGCTGATGGGGTTTGGTTGGAAGTTCCTACTCCCGGTTGCGCTGTTGAATGTATTCTTGACGGCGGTCTTGCTTGTCCTGTTTCCAGGATTGCTTCGCTAGAGACATTCCACGGAGGTATTGATGGTATCTGCAATTCGTGAATTTGCTCGTGGCTTAAAGACCACGTTTTCAATGATATTAGAGAAACCGGTGACAATCCAATACCCGGAGGTCAAGCGACCTGTACGTACACGTTTCCGTGGTCGGCATGTGCTCAAGCGTTACGATAATGGATTGGAAAAGTGTATTGGATGTGCACTGTGTGCTGCGGCCTGTCCGGCTGACGCCATTTTTGTAGAGGCGTCCGAAAATTCTGACGCAATTCGTTTCTCCCCCGGGGACCGCTACGCAAGCACCTACGAGATTAACATGTTACGCTGCATTTATTGTGGTTATTGTGAAGATGCATGCCCGACGGAGGCGATTGTGCTTGGAGATAACTATGAGTTATCGTTTACCAGCCGACGTGATGCAATTTATACTAAGGAGAGGTTGCTGGAACCGGTCAGCGATCTAGAGAAGATCACGCCACAGAAGGTGAACCCTAGAGAGTTTGATCGTTCGATACCTGTTATGCAAGATCCCGTGGATTGAGGAAAGAGATTATGACCCGAGTGATGAAGCAATTGCTGGTATTCGATCAGAAATCTAAAATGAAAAATCCAACTGGAGTGAATGATGATCTCTGATTTTGTTTTGTTTGCGATATTAGCATTTGTAGCAATAGCATCAGCCTTGGGTATGTTGTTGAGTCGAAGTGCGATCTATTCTGCTCTGAACCTGATCCTCAACTTCATTACTGTAGCCATTTTCTACCTGCTGCTGGATGCACCGTTTATCGCCCTGACGCAAGTGACCGTCTATGCGGGAGCAATCATGGTTTTGTTCTTGTTTGTTATCATGCTCCTGGGTGTTGAAAGCTTACGTTCCAAGACGACTCTATCCTGGCAGCAACCGGTTGCGATTGCTCTGGCTGTGATCTTGTTGATTGAGGCGGTCTATGTGATCTTTATCCGCTCTGGCATATTACCGCAAGCTGTTGAAGTGGTAGATGGGTTTGGCAGCCCCAAGGCGGTAGGCGAGGTGCTGTTCAACGAGTACCTGCTGCCTTTTGAGGTCACATCGATCTTGCTGCTGGTAGCGATCGTGGGCGCCATACTGCTCACCATGCGACAGCATACAGGAAGGGAATACCTGGAAATGGAGAAGACAGATGGTACCGATTGAATATTACCTGGGTCTTTCGGCAATTTTGTTTACCCTCGGTGCACTGGGAGTGCTGATCCGGCGTAATGCGATCATCATTTTTATGGCGGTGGAGTTGATGCTTAATTCAGCAAACTTGCTTTTCGTTGCATTTGCCCGACTATACGAGTCTATGGATGGTCAGATATTTGTTTTTTTCGTAATGGCGGTGGCGGCGGCTGAAGTGGCGGTTGGTCTGGCGCTTATTGTGGCTATCTTCCATACCAAGCGCAGCATCAATGTAGATGAAATCAATCTCCTTAAAGGATGATCTGATTGTAGATTTGTGATTACGGACTTACTGATCGTTGCATAAGTTACTAAACGTCTCTTGCGTTGTTTGATCCCTGATTGGGTTTAGTCTTCAATGCAAGGATCAGTAGATATTACTTCACTGCGAAGAATGTGATCTCGAACTATCGATAAACAATCACCAATCAGAAGTTAGAGGATTGCTTATGTTATTGAGCGAAGCAGCAACAAGCGGACCCGAATTTTTCTACCTCGTGCCCCTGATTGTCTTTATTCCAGTCATCGGTTTGCTGACGAACATGATTATAGGCGACCGCATCCCGGAAAAGGTCATCGGCATCATAGGTTCCACTGCCGCAGGACTGGCCTTTGTGATTGCGGTCCTGCTGGGTATCTCCCTTATCAACCATCCGGAGGGCATGGTAGTACCGTTCCTGGATTGGATCTCAATCGGGGAATTCGAAGTCGGTTGGGCATTTCAGGTTGACACACTATCCGTGACCATGATGTTGGTGGTGGCGGGTGTCGGAACGCTAATCCATATCTATTCCATCGGTTATATGCACGAGGATGTACGTCATAAGGGCGACCCGAAGCGCTATAAACGGTTTTTTGTTTTCATGAACCTGTTTATCGTCACTATGATGGTGCTGGTCAGTGCCAATAATTATTTGATGCTCTTCGTTGGATGGGAAGGCGTCGGTCTTTGCTCGTACCTGCTGATCGGATTCTGGTATGACAAAGGCAAAGATGGTATTGGCAATGCTATAGCGGGGAAGAAAGCCTTCGTCACCAACCGCATCGGTGATTTTGGCTTGCTGATCGCTATTTTTGTTATGTTCTGGGCGTTTGGTTCGCTGGACTTCTACGAAGTATTCGAAAAAGCGCCTGAGGTGGCAGCGGCGGCTCCTGCGCTGATCATTGCAATCACGCTGTTTATGCTGGTTGGTGTGGCGGGTAAGTCGGCTCAAATCCCATTGCATGTGTGGTTGCCGGACGCGATGGCGGGTCCCACTCCGGTCTCAGCCTTGATCCATGCCGCCACAATGGTGACCGCCGGAGTTTACCTGATCACCCGTTCTTATGAGCTCTATAACCTGGTGCCTGAGGCACAGGGGATCGTGGCATTGGTGGGGGCGGTGACGGCCTTATTCGCGGCCAGCATCGCTACTGCCCAGTTCGATATCAAGAAGGTACTGGCCTACTCAACCGTCAGCCAACTGGGCTTTATGGTTGCTGCCGCGGGTATGGGCGCTTACGTTGCCGCGATGTTCCACCTGGTCGCGCACGCTTTTTTCAAGGCACTGCTGTTCCTGGGTTCGGGCTCAGTTATTCAGGGAGTGGAGTCCGGTCAACATCACGCAGAACACGACGCGAGCATGAAGGACGAACTCAAGAACCGAGGAGAAGAGCACCTCGATCCGCAAGATATCCGCAATATGGGGGGTATCCGCAAGACGATGAAGTACACGTTTTGGACTTATATCATCGGTGCACTTGCTCTGGCTGGTGTACCTCCACTGGTAGGCTTTATATCTAAAGATGAGATTCTGGCCGAGGCGCAGGAACTTAATAAACTTGTGTACATCTTGCTCACCGTAGCGGCATTATTTACTGCCTTCTATATTGGCAGGCAGGTGCTGTACGTCTTCTTTGGAAAGCCTCGCACGTTGGCGGCAGAACATTCCAAGGAGAGTCCGCTGGTCATTACAGTGCCTTTGATGATCCTGGCTTTCCTGACCATATGGGGCGGCGGGATGAACTTGCCGCGTGTACATACATTTGCACTATGGCTTGAGGAGACGATCAAACACGTTCACATAGGCGAGTTTGATGTTCGGGTGGCGTTAATATCCACTGTGATTGGGTTGGTGGCGCTGCTCTTAGCCTATCTTATATATTATCGTCGATACCAGGCGCAGCGAGATCTACCAGCGGCGCAGCGCCCGGATGATCCCATGCGACCCATCTTAGGTCCGGTGTTCACCCTTTTGGAGAATAAGTACTGGGTGGACGAGATTTATTGGACGTTGATCATCAACCCCTACGTAGTGTTATCAAAATTCCTGGCGGACGTGGTTGACTGGCGATTCTTGCACGATTGGATCCATGATGTAGTGATTGTCGGGGTCTATAAACGGTTTACCCACTGGCTTATGTACGGCTTCGATCTAAAAATTATCGATGGCTTTGCAAACTGGCTGGCCAGGATCGTTGAGAAATTTGCAGCCTGGTTGCGTCGTTCAGAAACCGGATATGTACGCAACTATGCACTTTCAGTATTCCTGGGCTTAATTCTGATCATTGGATTTTTAATCCTGCGGTGATGTTAGTAATCCTATTCATTTAGGACTCTTTGAACGAGGACACATTATGAATTTTGTTTTTGAACCTCTTACCCTGGTCACCTTCTTCCCCCTGGTTGGGGTGGTGATACTTCTGTTTATCAAAAACGAACAAAAGAACTTTGCTCGCTGGACGGCCTTGATCGTATCGTTGATCACGTTTGTCATCTCTATCGCTGTCCTAGCCCAGTTCGATCCCGAAATTCCGGGTTTGCAGATGGAAGTAAAGATACCCTGGATCCAGGTCGCCGGCTATACCATTTACTACTACCTGGCAGTAGATGGCTTGAGCATCCTGCTGCTCATGCTGACCACATTCCTGACCCCGATCGCTATCTACTCCACCTGGAACTCGATAGACAATAGAGTGCGGGATTTTATGATATTTTTCCTGCTGCTGGAAATTGGGATGGTGGGCGTTTTCCTGGCTCAGGATCTGTTCATGTTCTACGTGTTCTGGGAGTTCACGCTGGTGCCGATGTATTTCCTCATTGGTGTTTGGGGTGGACCGCGGCGCATATATGCGGCTGTCAAGTTCTTCCTTTACACCATGGCGGGCTCGATCTTAATGCTGCTGGCGATTCTGTGGTTGGGGATTGAAGGAGGAACATTCTCGGTGCCAGACCTGGTGGCAGCAAATGCGATACCACAGGGTACTCAGATCTGGCTCTTTCTGGCATTTGGAGCGGCATTTGCGATTAAAGTGCCCATGTGGCCGCTGCACTCCTGGCTGCCGGATGCGCACGTGGAAGCCCCAACGGCCGGTTCTGTCATCCTGGCGGGCGTGCTGCTGAAGATGGGGACGTACGGTTTCTTGCGCTTCAATTTAACGCTCTTCCCATACGCGTCCGTGAAACTGGCCTGGTTAATGGCGCTCCTGGGCGTGATCGGTATCCTGTACGGAGCGATGGTCTCTTTTGCACAGACGGATGTAAAGAAACTGGTTGCTTATTCCTCAGTCAGTCACCTGGGATTCGTGATCCTGGGATTGTTTGCCCTGAACGCACAGGGCATCGAGGGCGGCATCCTGCAGATGGTGAACCACGGGATCAGCACTGGCGCATTATTCCTGGCAGTGGGAATGTTATATGAACGCCGCCACACACGCGATATGGATAATTTTGGTGGTATATGGAAGGTGATGCCGGTCTTTACAGCCATGACCATGGTGGTGGCATTTTCTTCGATGGGTTTACCCGGCTTGAACGGGTTTATTGGTGAGTTTAATATCTTGTTGGGCGCCTGGGGTTCTGGCGAAGAGGGCGCCTTGGGGTCGGTGCTTTACGCTGCGTTTGCAGCTATCGGTGTGATCCTTGCGGCTGTATATATGCTGTTGATGATCCAAAAGCTTTTCCTCGGCCCATTGACCAAAGACGAGAATAAATCATTGAAGGATATCAACTGGCGAGAGATCGCCATCCTGGTTCCGATCCTGGTATTCATCTTCTGGATTGGTCTGTATCCAAACCCGTTTATAAACCTGATGGATGCATCAGTAGTACGGCTGGTCGATTTTGTGAACACGGCGGGCGTGGCAGTATTGCCGTGATAGAAGATATTGAGTATTGGGTATTGGACATAAGATTTTACATTACGCATTGATGATCGTTGATTGATCACGAAAGTATAGGTGGCATCCATGTGCCTATCTCAAATGACGAATCAACAATCTGCGATTTCAAAGGGCTGTTTGTATGAGCGTAAATGATTTTCTGTCAAGCTTCAACGACATACTCCACCTGACATTCCTGTTCAGCTGGGCCTGTGTGCTGCTGTTCGTGGATCTTTTTATCCCCAAGGAGCGCAAAGGTGTCACGACGCTGCTGGCGGTGCTAGGTTTACTGATCACCCTGGGGATCCTGATCGCCCGCTGGGGGACCACCATAAGCGCTTTCAATGGCATGGTCATGGTGGATGGATTTTCTTCGTACCTGAATATCTTGCTGGTGATCACTGGTTTGCTGGCGATCGGCGTGGCTTACGACTATCTGAAGCGCACGGGATTGGAGCGCGGCGAGTATTACGTTTTGCTGCTCTTTTCCATTTCAGGGATGATGCTCATGGTAGGGGCTGCAGATTTGATCGTCATCTTCCTGGCGCTGGAATTGCTCTCCATCCCGTTGTATGTTCTGGCTGGGTTTGCTGTTCCGCGCCCGGAGTCGGAAGAGGCAGCGCTTAAATATTTTTTACTGGGAGCGTTCTCTTCAGCCATTATGGTGTATGGCATAGCGCTGGTGTATGGCGCAGCAGCGACGACCTCCCTGACCGGGATTATTGAGGCCATCAACAACGGAGCGGTCGATCTCACGCTGGTTGTGATTGGTGCTGCGTTGATGCTGATAGGTTTGGGCTTCAAGGTAGCCGTGGTACCGTTCCATATGTGGACGCCGGATGTGTACCAGGGTTCGCCAACTTCGGTGACCGCTTTCATGGCGGTGGGCGCCAAGGTAGCGGGTTTTGCTGCCCTGCTGCGCATCCTGGTGGAAGCCTTCTCTACTCCGGAGCTTGTGTATGATCTAACTCCCATATTATGGGTGTTGGCGGCACTGACGGTAATCTTGGGGAATGTGGTAGCGCTGGTTCAGAAGAATATCAAGCGCATGCTGGCTTACTCCAGCATTGCCCACGCCGGTTTTATCCTGATGGCGCTGGTGCCGTACGGTCAGGCAGACCTGGCGGATGCGGCTGTGTCTGCAGCCCTGTTCTATCTGCTGGCGTACATGGTCACCAACTTCGCGGCCTGGGCGGTGGTGATCGCCATGGAGCGTAAAGAGGGCAAAGGTCTGGAGATCGAAGACTACGCCGGGCTGAGCCGCAAGTACCCGCTGCTGGCACTGATTATGACGATTGCTATGCTTTCCTTTATCGGTATTCCGCCAACGCTCGGTTTTATGGGTAAGTTTACGGTATTCAGCGTGGTGATCGATGGCGGTTACCCTGTATTGGCCCTGATCGGTGTGATCACATCGTTGATCTCGGCGTACTATTATCTGCGCGTTGTAGTGGTTATGTACATGCGCGAGGGAGAACCGGAGGTTCGGAAAGAGGCCTGGCTCTTCACGACCGCTTTGGTTACCGGAGCCTGCATCCTGGTGCTGGGCATTTTCTCTGGACCCTTGCTGAATTGGGCCACCCAGGCAGTGTTGGAGTTGTTTTAAGGAGCGGTATAAGGACGCGGATTGCGTCTATCGAAGCGCATTCCTCAATAAAAAATATTGGTGGATATAATAACTTTCAAAGAAACGTGGACTGAATCATCAGTGATCAGGTGCAAAAAACCCACCTTCGGGTGGGTTTTTATGTTAATTTTGCAGTGGAGAAGCGCGCAGCATTTCTTCTAAGCACTTGTGCTTTGTCAAGCATGTATGCATGATTGGATAATCCGGTGACAAGCTGCCTGACAAAGTTGGAAATAGTCATTAAATTCTTGTTCGGTTGTCGTGTTATTTCCTTATTGGTCTGTAGGATTAGGATGTGAAACTGAATGCGATGTCCAAAATTATCCAGTGTTTGTGATCCTTTTCGGCATTCTGTCCCTGACTGGATTTGATTATAGATTCAATAGTTGAGTTTACTAAAAGTACTACTTCCAAACGGAGGAAGGGAGGTATATGTGGGGTAGAATAAGCTGTCGAAAGACAGGTTTCCAACCTGCCCCAGTATTCTGTCATACATGAAAGTTTAGAGAGATTTGTCCCTGGACAGAATACTTCAAGCTTTGTTAAGAATTTTACTGCCTGTATTCACATGAAATATTTATCATTGATAATGCACTCGATACTTCAGCTCCAGGAGTTCACCGTTATGCGACGGAAGATTTCATTGGTGCCATTTATATTCGTTGTCACACTGGGAATGCTGGCTTTTTTTGCGGGCGGATGTAAGGGGGAGCCAACCACAAACCATCTGCAGAGAGCCGCAGTAGTGGAAACTTCTACGCCTGTTCCAACGAGCACACCGCTACCAACACCCACTGCAACGCCTACAGCGACGCCGCTGCCTTCCCTACGCCGTGAAGCCAAAAAATATAATTTTTGGATCGGTTCATCGTTCGATGCGGGTTGGGTGTCGGATGACCCACTTTTGGTTGATATGGTCGCCCGGGAGTTCAACATTCTAACGCCGGAGGTGGCTATGAAGTGGGAGGTGATCCACCCAGAACGGGATTATTATGATTTCAGGCGTGGAGATGGGGTGGTGGATTTTGCCAGGTTGAACGGCATGCTGGTGCGTGGTCACCCACTGGTGTGGGATTTTCAGCTGCCAGAATGGGTTCTCGTGGCCTATGAAGAGGGGAGCTTCACGAGGGATGAGTGGATTGATATCCTGCGGGGGCACGTCAAGACAGTAGCCGGTCATTACCGCGGGGAGATTTACGCCTGGGACGTGGTCAATGAAGCTATTGCGGATGATGGATCGCTCAGAGATACAATCTGGCTGCGTACGATTGGCCCGGAGTATATTGCCATGGCCTTCCGCTGGGCTCACGAAGCGGACCCTTACGCGCTCTTGTTTTATAACGATAACGGTGGTGAAGGGATGAATGCCAAGGCTCAAGCCATTTACGAATTGGTGGACGGGCTGATTAAAGATGGCGTTCCTATTCATGGCGTTGGTTTGCAGATGCACGTAGCGTTGGGTAGTGCACCCGCAGCAGATGAACTGGCGCAGAACATCCAGCGCCTCTCCGATCTTGGATTACGCGTTCATATTACGGAGATGGATGTGCGTCTGCAGTATAGTTCAGCGAGTGAGGAGCAGAAGCTGGCTTCCCAGTCGGAGATATACCGGCGAGTGTTCACTGTATGCCTGCAAGCACCTGGATGTGAGGTGTTTGTCACCTGGGGTCCGACGGACCGGCATTCATGGATTCCAGGGTATACCGGACATCCAGACGCGCCGCTGCTGTTTGATGAGTTTTACGAGCCCAAGCCGGCCTATGATGCGATCATGGAAGTTTTGCAAAAGGGGAAAGATTGATGTGCCTGATGCGCAATCTGCACAATTAATTAAATACAATAACTTTGAATGGCACGAAATCAGGGTAGTAGATGGGTGTCCTTGGCTTACTTTACGTGCAAATCCACAGCGATACAACACCCAATGAGTTAGATGCCGTTTCTCTCGATCAACGGGAGACTGATTCCCCCGGCAAAGCGCGTTGGATTGGTAAAAACACATCAGTCTGTTGAAGGAGATAAACGTCCTGGCGTCCTTCAGTGGTGAGCGATTTTGTCTTATTTCGTAATCTGCACCGAGTTCCAAATCGCCCAGTCGTCCTGGATAGAACCGTCTGCCTGTACAGAGAGGATGAACTGCACAGATTTGCCTGCCAGCCTTGAAAGATCGAGGTCTACAGGAAGCAGGCTGCCGTTGCAGGACTTGCTCCATTCACCAAGGGAGGTGACTTTGTCGCCCTCCTTGTACTTTAGCTGGAAACGGACTTTCCCCGCGCCGCACGTGCCGTCCGGGTTTACCAGGAAGCCAACGCGCGCTTCGAAGTGATTGCCTTGCTGAATCAGGTAAGGCTGGTAGTGACCTGAAATCCATCCCTGGTTTTCGTGCATTGGAACCATGAGCAAGACCTTACCCGATAAGCGCCCGGTTTCTAATTCGACATTATCAACGATCTTGGCGACACCGTTGGGGTCGTTCTCCGCGCTGCCAAAAGTCAACTCAATCCATTCGCGGTTCGGTGCCCCACTTCTCCAATATGCAGAGCTGGCACTGCTGATAAAATCAAGTCCAGATTCGGTCACCACCAAGATTTGTGTCCAGACGGGGTTAGCAGTTTCACCGATACCGAAAACCTGGTTTGAAGAATCGTGCAGTTTCCACTCACTCTTGTAGGCTCCTGGAGAGCCTGGAGCTGTCATGCTTACGGAAATATCTACGATTTCGCCTGGAGCGACGTTCTTCGAGATCTCAACTGAATCGGGCGCGTCCATTTTATCGCCCTGGAAGAAGAATAAGCTGTATTCCGGCGTCCAGATACAGGTACCCATGTTTTCCAGGCGCCAGGTCTTTACAAAATGGGTGCCTGGGGCGAACCCTGTGTTATCGGGTATGCTGACGTCTTTGACGAATTTTGCCATATTACAGGAAGGGCTAGAAGTAGGCGCGCCGGGAGTGGTTGTCTGCCCTGGTTCGGGGGTGAGCTGAGGCGTGATCGTGAACTGGAATGTAGCTTCGTACGTAGCAGGAGGTTTACTGACCTGAGTAAGTTGTGCTTGAACAGTTTGCGCGGCGAAAGTTGAGATTGGGGCAAGACCCACTCGCGTGGGAGTGGCTCTACCTGGCATGTTGCAAGCAACGAGGAGGAGTGAACCAGCAAACGTGATCAGCAAAATTATTGTTATACGAAGATTTTGTAACAGCTTCATGATTCTCCTCCGGAAGGTCGGGTCAGCAAGTGGTAAATAAATCGAGAACATGCTGACTTTAGCGTCGTGTTCATATCCTAATTATAACGTTGAGTCCACAGAAAAAACTACTTCCAAACAGATAAATGGGGTATATGTGGGCGTGCGCAGAATGCACCCCCACATATACACTCGTGCCTTGGTTGGCACCTTTTTTTAGTAAAGTCAACGTTCTTTATGCCATCAATTCAGCTTCCTCGGAAGCCATTACGGATACGAATAAGAAGCGATAGTGGAATCACGGCTAAAAGAAGCAACCCTCCCATGCATGGCAGCGGTGGAAGTTCGCCCTGGTTAGCTGGGTCCTGGGGGGGCGGCGTCTCCGTTCCGGCTTTAGAGATTATGGGGAGGCTCACCACGGGGGTAGGCGTTGATTGATCGGGCGAGATTTGAATGGGAGGCGGGTCCTCTGATTCAGATACGACCTCATAAGCAGCGCCACCTGTTATAGCAATGACATAAGGGCCCAGAGCGAATGCTCTAGCCAGCTCTGGGTGCTGCTCTGCCAGAGCGAAGTAGTCCTCCGAGAGGAATGCGACCTTCGTGGTATCCATGAGATTGGGGTCGAATGCCGTATCTATCCATGTGCCTTCGTTCAAAACGAACGTTCTCGATCCGGTGATGCGTATCTGCTGGCTCCCAGCCTCGATTGGAGCAGCAGGAGCATCGGCTTCGGCAAGGGAACCCTCGACGATGGCTTTTTCCACAGCCTCCTCCCCGGAAACCGGGGCATGCGTTTGGGACTGGAGCATATCGTACTGTTCACCAGCGATGCGCTCCTGTTCCTGCATGCCAAGAGGCATAGGTTCGATCACCAGGTAGGATGTATAAGGCGTGACGATTCCGTAGCGGATGCTCAACTGAACGATTTGATCAACCGTTTCCTGATCTGGTCCGTGGAGGCGGATTTGGTTGAGCAGATGACCCATTTTACGTGTAGCCCATAAACGGGGAATTGCGGATTGCACATTGTTGATTGCATATATTTGTCCCCAGGGATCCTCAGCGAAGGTCTGATTGGGGTAGTTAAAGACTTGGGTTTGTTCGTTTACCTGACCGGTGAGAGTAATCTCAGACGTGCCTCCGGAACGGTAGCGACCGACCAGGATGATTTGGGATCCTCGAAACAGATCCGGTAGCGGTGAAGGAAACAGGTCGTAAACCGAGATATCACCGAAATCCACCATCAGATCGGTTAACACCGGAGTGCTGATTTTGGCATAGAAGGTGGAAAGGCTTTCGTCCAGGCGTTCGCCCGGCACAACGTAAGTGCTTGTACCATGATGGGCCTGGGCCAATGAGTCTAACAGGAATGTATCCACGTCATATCCGACTCCAAAAGTGAATAAGCGCAGGTTTTTGGGCGCTGAGGCACCCAGGTTGTCCAATATCTGCTGGTTCTCGACTACACCTTCGGTGGGGAGCCCATCGGTTAAGAAGATCAGATAGGTGGGACGTTGGCTGCTTGCGATGGCAGCGGCTTCGAGCAAGGCGCGGTTGATATCGGTGCTTCCCTGGGCGCTGAGTCGGTCTACCCATTTTTGTGCTTCATCGGAATCGCTGGATGGGCGAAGTTCTGATGCGTAAGTTTCTAGACCGGTGCTGAAGGCGATGATGTTGAAGCGATCTTCTGCATTCAAGTGTCCGAGGATGTATCGTAAAGCGTCCTGAGCCTGCATAAATTTATCACCGTCCATGCTTCCAGAGCGGTCAAGCACCAGGATCACGTCTTTGGCCAGCTTCTCGGATGGTGTCTCTACGCTGGGGGCAAGCATGAGCAAGAAGAAACCATCTTCCTGCGCGTCATTGGGGTCACGGTAGTCGATCAGGTGTAATGCTTCGCTTTCTCCCAATGAATAGTATAGGGCAAAATCAGCATCCGGGAGTACGCCCTGATCTTCGTAACCAGCGAGTACGTGGCTCACGCCCTCCCTGATCACGTCGACGGGATGGCTCGGGGAGTAAACTGCTCGGATGGGTGTGTTGGCGCGGATATCTACACTGATGGAGACGTTTTCCAGGGGCCAGGCTGAGAACTTCTCGGTGTTTAACGGGTAGCTATAGCGCACCAGGCCATTATCTGCTGTAAGAGCCTGGGAGTATTCCAGTTCGATACGCCGCTCTCCCATGGATGGGATAGGGAATACGTGCGCTTGGAAGGCTCCCTGATTGACATATTCGAGCAAAGCCGGATCGCGCAGTTGGCTCACGATCTCCTGGTACTGTCGACGAGCTTCCTCGGCTTCCAGGATGCGGCCCTTGACTGGTTCCCCGTCTACCCATAGTGTAAACCCTGAAACAGCGGCGTCCGCTGGTAGTGGGAATACGTACGTCCCTTCTACGGTCCAATCGTTTGGATTATAGAAGACCTGGTCCACGTGGGTTACCGCCACCTGATCTTGGATTTCAACCGATACGCGATGGTAGCGGATGACCAGCTGAGTCATGGGCGATGGGGGCGGACATGGAAGCGGTCCAGGGCATATCGGCGGACAGGGATCACAGGGTGGGGGTTCGGGGATGATAATACCGTCAGCCTGGGCGGGAGTGGGAAGCAGCGCGAGGGTGAAGATGGTGATGAAGAGTAAAAGGGAAAATTTCGTTTTCATGGCGGCCTCCGTATGGGTGAGAGAGGTGAGAAGCGATCAGTTAGCCGTAAGTGA
>Ga0209013_10000024_pt1 | contig 99468 bp, 84 predicted proteins | sample Cruoilmetagenom2_FD_187291 | JGI IMG/M metagenome (GOLD analysis project Ga0209013, IMG submission 187291) | Oil polluted marine microbial communities from Coal Oil Point, Santa Barbara, California, USA - Sample 2 (SPAdes) (version 2) | ecosystem: Environmental > Aquatic > Marine > Oil seeps ... | reverse complement strand
ATGAAATCTCCTCCAGTGCAATATTCTGATGACATGGCTAAACTCAAGACAGAAGATTTTATTGCTGGAAAAGCCAAATAAAACCTCATGGAATGAATAAGAACATAATCTATGAAAACTATTTCAAGAAAAGAATTCATAAAAACCAGCAGCCTGGCAGCCGGCGCGATCTTGGTGGCTAATAGATATCCCAATTTGAATGAAGAGTTTCCGGCATCTGATCGCCTGGGAAGGATTGCTGTTGGAAAAGTTGATATTATGCTGCGGCCTGACTATGATTCCCCGTCTGTAGGCACATATTACGAAGATTCAGTAGTTCCCTGGTTGAGGGAGGTAATAGGCCCCTGGCCATTTAGGAATAATCAGCGCTGGGTTGAGACCGAGGATGGATATATCTGGGGTCCCAATGTACAACCGGTAAAGAACCTTCTGAATTCACCTATCGGAGCTATGCCTGACGGGATGGAAGGGATTTGGGTTGAAGTAACGGTACCCTGGGTGAACGCAATATTGGATAATCCTCCAGCACGATCCTCGTGGTGGAGAATGCAAAATAGCAAAAATCTACCGCCTAGATTTTATTTCAGCCAGATCCTGTGGGTTGACCAGGTGAAGGAAGGTAGTGACGGTAATATCTGGTATCGGATAAATGAGCGATATGGAAATCCAGGGGATTTATTTTGGGCTCCTGCCGAAGCTTTCCGGCCCATATCACAGGCTGAAGTAATGCCAATTAACCCAGGAGCTGAAAACAAACAGATCGTAGTTGATGTTGCTGACTCCAGACAGACTTTAGCATGTTTTGAAAACGGCAAAGAGGTGTATTACTGCAGGATCTCATCTGGAAAAATTCCGAATACGACACCGCTTACGGCGATTGGTTCAGATGGGTTTCATATTTGGAGAAAATTACATTCAGTGCAAATGTCGGGCGGGTCCAATCAAGCCGGCTGGATGATTCCTGGAATTGGTTGGGTTTCTTTTTTCTATCTTGAAGGAATTGCAATTCACTCAACATTCTGGCATAACAATTTCGGAGAGCCATCTTCCCACGGGTGTATTAACGTCGCTCCGGAAGATGCCAAATGGATTTTTAGATGGGCTTCCCCTGTTACCCCCTATCAAGAAGGGGATATTGTTGTTTCAGGCAATGAGGGAACTCCAGTAAAGATCATAGAATATTAATAAAACATTATCAGTATATTGTAAAAGGGTTGGTTATGGATAGTCTGAGTTTGTTCAGTTTAGGAACTGCTTTTATTGCGGGATTGGCCTCTTTCTTATCTCCTTGTGTGCTGCCGCTGGTACCCGCTTATGTCGGTTACCTGGGTGGAAGGTCAGCCTTTGAAGGAGAGGGGAAGGAACATGATCGCTGGTCGGTTTTCTCGCATGGGCTAGCATTTGTAATAGGGTTTAGTGTTGTATTTGTTGCACTGGGAGTTGCAGCATCTGCGCTGGGTGGTTTGCTTACCAATGTTCAAAATTGGATTGAAAAGATTGGTGGTATTGTTGTAATAATATTTGGCGTTCATATGACTGGGATATGGAAAATTCCTTTCCTGCAATATGACACTCGCAAACAATCCCAACCCGGTATGGACAAAGGTTACTGGTCATCGTTCTTGATGGGCGTTTTCTTTTCTGCCGGCTGGTCTCCTTGTGTTGGACCTGTGCTGGGCGCTATTCTTACACTGTCCTTAAGCGGAGGATCTGTTTTAATCGGTGGCGCACTGCTGGCAGCGTATTCTGCTGGGTTATCAATACCCTTCTTGATTGCAGCCCTGGGTGTTGGATGGGTAACTGCCGCACTTAAAAAATACGGTAAGGTCCTTCACTATCTGGAAATCGCTATGGGTATCCTGATGATTATTATTGGCGGTTTACTCTTCTTTGGTTTGTTCGAAAAGATAACTATTTATCTCACTAGATTTGGCAGCGTATTCGGCTCCCTTTAAAAGGAACGATCTTAGATGCTAACCGTAACTCTTTACATGCGCCAGGATTGTCCATTATGCATAAAGGCTGAAGAAGATTTGAAGGATCTTCAGGGGCAGATACCTCATCGGCTAGTTCTGATCGATATCGAAGTCGAAGGAATATCTGAGTTTGTTGACAGGATACCTGTTATTGAAGTCGGCCCATATCAGATCAAGGCTCCCTTTGATAAAAAAAACATCCAGATGACGCTTGGCGCAGCTAATGACAGGATTCAACAGCTAGATAATATACAAACAGATACCCATCAGAAAAGAATCAAGCGCGGGAGTGAGATATCCTTTGGAGATAGACTTTTTAAATGGCTCTCTCGCAGGTATATGGTGATATTTAATGCCTTTACTTTACTATATGTTGGATTGGCTTTCCTTGCTCCCGTCTTGATGAATGGAGGTAGAATTGGCTCGGCTAATTTGATATATTCGGTTTATGGAAGATTGTGCCACCAGCTTTCTTTCAGATCCTGGTTCCTGTATGGGGAACAGGGAGCATATCCAAGGGAAATTGCCAAATTGCCGAACCTGGTAACTTATGAAGATGCAACAGGTAATGATCCATTTGACCTGGAAAAGGCCATGAGCTTCAGGGGAAATGAGGAGTTGGGATTTAAAGTAGCCTTTTGCCAAAGAGATATTGCGATCTATAGTGCAATCTTGTTATTTGGAATTATTTTTTCATTCACAGGAAGAAAGATACCAAGCTTGCCATTGGCGGCCTGGTTCCTACTTGGTATATTACCAATTGGATTAGACGGATTGAGCCAGATTGTAAGCCAACTGCCTTGGGATATTATTCCGTTACGAGAAAGCACGCCATTGTTAAGAACAATTACAGGTGGTCTATTCGGTTTCACCACTGCTTGGTTCGGTTATCCAATAGTAGAAGAATCAATGGCAGATAGCAGGAAGGTTATGGCTGTCAAGTTTAAAGCTGCTCAAATAAAAGATCAGTCGGAATGATAAGCTACAAAAAAAACAAAACAAAAATTTTTAAATTCGAAACTTTAAGATTGCCTGGTGTAATCCAGGCAATCTTTACGCGCCATGGCGGGTTAAGTCAGACACCATGGGCTTCTCTTAACCTGGGGGGAACGGTGGGGGACGATCCATCTCACGTAAAAGGAAATCTGGAAATATTACTGAAATCTATTGGATGTAGATCAGAACAGCTTGTCCAGGTGCGGCAAATCCATTCTGCGAATGTGATTGTGGCAAATTGCCCTATGGATGCGATATATCAGGGAGATGCAATTATTTCGGACACACCTGGATTGCTGCTGCTAATGCGTTTTGCGGATTGCGTGCCAATTCTATTTGTTGATCCAGTAAATAATGCTGTGGGTATTGCTCACGCGGGATGGCAGGGTACGGTAAAGCAAGTTTCCTTCCATACCGTGCGCGCAATGGAAACAAACTTTGGAACAAAACCTTCTGATCTGTTTACAGCAATTGGTCCATCGATTGGACCGGATCATTATACCGTGGGTGAAGATGTGATTGAGCGAGTTGAAGATGTTTACGCTGATAAAAGCGATGAGATTTTGATAAAGGATGATGATGGGGTAAAATTGGATTTGTGGAAAGCCAATAAAATTTCCCTGGAGGGAGCTGGAGTTAGAAACGTCGAGGTTTCTGAAATTTGTACTGGGTGCAATACCGGAGATTGGTACTCTCATCGGGAAGAGAATGGGAAAACCGGAAGATTCGCAGCAGTTATTGGATTGATTTAAAGAATAATCTTATGGAAAGCGAACAGACAGAATCCATCCGCCGAAATATAGAATCTGTTCTAGAAAAAATTCATACTTCTGCCAAAAATGCAGGAAGGGATCCAGATAAGATTGCCTTGATAGCAGTCACCAAGCTAAAACCTGCTATTATCGTTAAAAACCTTGCTGAGTTTGGGATAGTCAGGATCGGTGAAGCCTACCTTAAAGAAGCTCTTTTTAAAATGAATTTATTGAACGAGTTAGAGATTGAGTGGCATATGATCGGGACGATCCAGCAAGGAAAAGAAAAAGAAATATCTGCTAATTTTGCTGAAGTACATTCTATCGACAGTAAAAAAACTGCAATCAACTTAAATAAATATGCCAGTTTGAACGAGCGCAAGTTACCTGTATACCTAGAAATTAATGTTAGCGGCGAAAAAAGTAAACATGGTTGGGGTGCCTGGGCGGATGATCAGTGGAATGGTTTACTACCAGAGATGAACGAAATCCTCGATCTACCGAATTTAGATGTGAAAGGATTGATGACCATGGCTCCCTATGCTAATGATCCACAGAACGCCAGGCCTTACTTCAAAAGACTAAGAAAATTACAAGAATATTTAACCAGGGAAATTTCAACCTCTAATCTAGCTGATCTTTCTATGGGAATGAGCGGAGATTTTGAAGTTGCTATCGAAGAGGGAGCGACTGTTTTGCGAATTGGATCAGCTCTAGTAGGCCTTAGATAAATAAAGGAAAACTATGATAGTTACTATTATTGATGTTATTAGACAGACAATCTATTTATTAGTGTTACTTAAGGTGATCCTGTCCTATTTTATGGATCCATATCACCCTTTCAGGCAATCAATCGATCGGTTGATAGATCCTTTATTAAAACCAATTCGACAAGTTATCCCGACTGTCGGGAGATTTGATTTCAGCCCAATTTTACTTATAATAATAGTTGAAGTGATTGCAATGATCATAAAAAGTTTGCTGTAGGAATAATAAATATTTAAGTTGGAGTATTTTAATGATTGGAAGGAAATTCAGATTTCATGATGGTAAAAAAGGCGCAGCTCTGGCTTTACGGATAATCAATAAATCCGAGAAAGATGAGATACGTAAGGTTCTGAAAGATGGAACAGTTGTGGTACATCTAAAGGGAGATCCAGAAAATGCCAAGGAAAGGCTGATTCAATATTTATCTTCTGAGCTAAATATAGACCAGGGTCGATTTGATATTATTGAAGGTAAAGACAGCGTGGATATTTTACTTTCTATCCTTGATATTGAGCCATATGAAATTCAAAATTTGATATTGAAAAAAATATCTTAGTGAAGAATTCAAGAATAAAATAATCCTGGGAGACCAGGATTATTTTATTCTTGAAAATGGTTAGATTCCTCTTGGAGGCGTTCGAGAATATACCCAGGAGGTGCACAGTACCAGATACCTAGTGAGGTCAATTGTTTAAGATCAGGATCCTCTGAATTGACGTGATCAAACATGTGGGGGATCAATGCTGGGTCGCCTGAACGGCCGAGATAGCTCATGGCAGCTTGTTTTTGTTCAGCTGTGCCTGATTCCAGGGCGATCAAGAGCGAATCTAAGGCATTTTCAGGGGTTGGCTTACTTAGACCGTGCTTGAGTGTAAATTTATCAAGCCAGGCAGTTAGATGGGCAGGGGGCTGATGTTTTGGCAGGTAAGGAGATCCCAATTCGTGAATTTCGAACACTTGCTGAGCCAGATCGCGGACAACCCATTCGTCTTCATCAATTCGCATTTTATCAAGAATCTCAATTGCCCAGTCTTCAGGAATTAAGCTCAATCCGTGAACAACTGCATAGCGGACCAGTAGATCGTCCATTAAAATCCCTTCCCGAAGGGCGGGATGGCCCTCGCTTCGATTTTGGGACAAGGATTCTGCTGAAGCTCTGCGCAGCAGCTCATTGCCATGGAGAAGTCCTTCCGCGATAGCTTCAAGGGAACGGGGAGAACCGATCCTGCCAAGGGCATAACATGCGGTGGTAGATGATGGGAAGCTGTCATTTAGTTGTTTGATCAAGAAGGGAACCGCGGAGAGATCCCGGAGTAGACCCGAACCGATGGCGGCAGCTCTTCTCGTGTCCAGATCTTGAGATTGTAACAAATGCTGAAATATGCTTTTAATATTTTTGCTCAATGATTTTGAGAGGGCAATAACAAGTCGAACTTTGATCATGTAGTTGGGATTCGAATGGATTTCTTTGGTCAGCATTTTAAGAAGGTTAAGTTCGGCTGAACTGTTGGTCTCAATGTTAACCAGCCATAAACTAGCCCGGATAAGTTTCTCTTTTAATAAAATGCCATCCGATTGAATTGACTGAAGGTAAGGTTGAATATCATTAAATGCGGAAAAAAATCGCATTGTCTCATGCATCAATGACCAATCGGGTTGTTTGAGTATTTGGGTAATTGTATCTACTCCAGATCGAGTCAGGGCTCGTGCGGCCAGGTACCCACCAAGGGTTGGGTAATAAAAGAAATAATCATTGGAAGAAGATCTTTGAAGAATATTCAGATCAAGTGCGAGTTGAATGACCGGATTTAGAGGGGCGATCTTATCGTCCGTTAACTCATGGGATTCATCGCCAAGGATAGTTGATAGCCAGGTGTTGATATCTTTCCTTGAAAATGAACTTTTTTGCTGCACCAGGGCATGCAAGGCGATGGCTTCCAAAGTGCGCAGAGCTTCTTTGGAAATTGAGGAAAGGGAGCGTTTAAGGAAGGATTCGACTGATCGAAGGGATGAGGAGCCGGTGATGTCTCCAGCATAAACTGCTAATGACTTGAGCGTGAATTCGAGAGGAGTGAGGTATTTGTCACTGACTACTAACATCGAATTCCGTATAGCGGTTTTATCTGTAACTTCAGCGGGATAATCACCTTGATGGGATGGCCACTGGCGGGAAAGTTTTTGTAAATATTGATATTTTTCAGGATCGCCCCAGGGCGCTATCGATAAATGGAATAATGGCGACTGTGCTAGATTTCCCAGACAGGTAGGTGTGGCTGAGACGACAACTTGGAGATTTGGCAGAGCCCGGCAAAGAGCATTGATGAAATTGGTTATCCTGTTCGTGTCAGTATAAGTCAAGAGGTCAACGTCGTCGATGAACAAAATTGCTGAACCAGAATTTAGGGTTGCGGTGAAGTATTTGACAAAATTAGGCGCTGTGAGGAATATCTTATTGGTCTGAATGGCAGCAAGGATGATACCTGGAATGTCGCTTCCGGGGAATTGGGCCAGGATATGGTGGGCTTTTACATAAAACGGGATCTTGCCTGCACTCTCTCTATCTGTATTATCTCCTTTGACAAGAGTAATAATACATTCGGCAATCGCAGTTGTTTTGCCGCTTCCTGGATATCCTACAAGGCAGATATTCGTATTACCAAAGAGTGCTTCATAAAGGCTGAAAGTAGGGCCAAAAAACTCGGACGATAATTCAGGAAGAGCTGGATCGTAACCAAACGATTGCTGGATGAGGCTGGGATCAAGGACTTTGGCATCGGGCTGAATCGGGGGCGGAGGAGCTATGCATTTTGAAGGAACAAGGATGTTTTCGAGAGGATAATAATCTGCGGCAATGTGTAAACTTTGAGCAAATCTGTAAACTACTTTGACGTAATCCGCATCTGACGATATAGACAAGCTATTTCTAAAATCTATAAAACTGCTAGTTAAGCGACCAAAAAATGTTTTTAGCTTTTTGCGAAAAACGAAATACAGTACGATCAGGACAGCAATGATTATTGCGCCTGCTAGAAACGAACTGAAATCAAGATATATCTTGGGTAAAAACCTATCCATAGTTTTTTATGTTATATGCTAACCAGGATGAAGGATTCTATTGCAGGTTGGACAGAAAGCTAATTTAGTGGGAGACCTGGCCTCCTGGGCAATTGCGGATGGTATATTTGCGCCACAAGAAGAACAGCTGTTGGAAATCATCAATGTAACGGCTATGCCGCCAGATGACTTTCTAAGCGCCTCGTAGGTCGGAAAGTCTGGAATTTCAGTTGAGGATAAGCAGGATTCTTTCTGTGCGTTAATGTCAGAAATGGAAATCTCGAGCCTCTCTTTTTCGCTTAACAAGTTTGCGTGTTCAGCATCCATATTTGTTTGTATGGAAGTTACTTCGACCGAGTTAGCATCAAACTCTTTTTGAGCTTCTTCCATATCTAGCATCGCTTCTAGTTGTCGTTCCTCAAGGACTGACAAGTATTTATTAAGAGATTCTGATTCCAGCTGAAGATCCTCCAATTCTTTTGGGTTTGTGACTAATCCGCTGTACAACTTTTTCTGATTTTGATCGATCTTCAGGGAATGATCTCCCACAATCGTCTCGGCGGAGGTGAGAACTTTCTTTTTTTCAAGTAAAAGCGCTTTTGCAGCAGTTAGGATCTTTTGAGCTTTTAACAGTAAACCATTATCAATTAGGATCGCATTTATATCATGGATGCGACTTGAAGAATCGTCGATCTGTGTATCGTATTGTTGTATTTGGTAGAGAGTCTTTGAGCGGCCCATTTACTGTGAAGTCCCTATGCGAATTTTGTCTGATGAGATTATAGATGTGGAAATCATTCATAACAAGGGGGAGATTTAAAAGCTGATAAAATTAAACTATGTTTGAAAGGCGGATGCCCTTATTGATTTGTCTCATCGTGATCATTCTGATCGTTGCTCCGTATTTGTTTGCGGCGCAAATGACTAACTCTGAATCTGTATTCGGTGGATTTTTAATTAATCCGATTGATGGTCATTCGTACCTGGCAAAAATGCAGCAGGGACAGCAAGGTGAATGGCGTTTTGCTCTGCCATATACTGCTGAGGCAGGTGGTGGAGCCTATTTATTCATTTTTTATATTTTACTGGGCCACCTGAGCAGACTCCTGAATTTGCCGTTGATTCTTACGTTTCATAGTTTCCGAATTTTTGGGGCGCTCCTGCTTCTGCTAGTTCTGTATCGATTCAATAAAAGTATATTCAAAGAACGGCGTCTTCAAATCTTGGGTTTTGCTATTTCTGCTTTGGGCTCGGGGCTGGGGTGGCTCGCGATCTTTGCTGGAATATTCACCAGCGATTTCTGGGTGGCTGAAGCGTATCCATTACTTTCAATGTATACCAACCCTCATTTCAGTATAGGGTTAGCGCTGATGATCCTGGCCTTGCTGCCCGGACGAAGGACATCTTTTCTTACAGAGCTGCTGCTGGGATTAGGGCTGGGAATCATCCAACCGTTTGCTGTAGTGATAGTTCTGATCGTTAAAGCAGGAAAATTGGTTGCTGATATTTTTGAGGATAAGGAACCGTTTCGAAAAATATTAAAAGCAGATGACTTGATTCCAACTATAATGTTCGCTTCAGGGGGAGGTTTGATTTTGATCTACCAGTATTGGAGTATTTTATCTGATCCGGTGCTTTCACTATGGAACACTCAAAACATCACCGAATCTCCAGGCTGGGCAGATCTATTAATATCCCTATCTCCATGTTTGATCCTGGCTGGGCTGGGTGCTATAAGAGCCTGGAAAGGAGAAAGGGGTAAAATCCTGGTTATCTGGGCTGCTGCAAGCCTGGTGCTGGTTCTTATACCCTGGAATTTACAGCGCAGATTTTTAACAGGAATATACGTACCGCTTTCTGGTTTAGCCGTCTACGGGCTGATGGAATTAGAAAAAAAGGAGTGCCTATCTTTTAGGTTTGGGGTGATCTTGCTTATGGTTCTCATCATTCCAACCAATATCATTGTTATGGCATCAGGAATTCAGGCAGCGGCCAGACATGATCCGAAGATATATCTAGAGAGAGATATATATAACGGGTTAACTTGGATTAAGGATAATGCCGCTCCAGAGGCATTGGTCCTGGCCGATGAAGAATTGGGGCTTTATATCCCCTCGGTGACTGGTAGAAGAGTAATTTATGGTCACCCTTTTGAAACGGTTAATGCTGATTTAGAAAGAAAATTCCTGCGCGATTTTACTAAAGGAAAACAGGACGATCTTTTCTTTGAAGAAAGTATTGCTGAACGGGAAATCGATATATTGTTTTTAACCGGAGAAATTTCGGGAGAACTGAATAATTGGATAGATAAAGTGGGATTTGTGCCAGATTATGAAAACGAGCTCTTGAAAATTTATCTGGTAGGGCAGCGATGAGAAAATTGAAGAACGACCTGGAGCCAAGCCTGGATAAAAACGATAAAACTCAAATCTCTACCTGGTTGATTGTCTTAATTTTCTTAATTCCAGTTTTTGTATATATTCCAGGGATCTTGGGTAAGATTCCCTACCCATCTGATTCGGCCTTGTATACTGATTTGATGCTGACGCACTATCCTAATGCGTTATATCTGAAACAGTCTATCATTGAATATCATCAAATCCCTTTATGGTCTACCTTGATCCACTCTGGAGCGCCATTCGCTGCCAACCCGCTGGCTGGGTTATTCTATTTGCCAGGTTGGTTGGCCCTGTTGTTCCCGCTTCCGGAAGGGATAAGTGTCATGCTGGCTGTGCATGCGGTTTTCGGATCCTGGGGTATGTATCAATTTCTAAAAGAGGAAAATATTGGGGATATAGGAGCGGTCGCTGGGGGTGTAGCTTTTGGGTTAATGCCAAAGATGGCTGCTCATTATGGTGCTGGCCATGTATCGTTGATCTATGCCATCAGCTGGACACCCTGGCTGTTATTAGTGAGCAGGAAGGATCAAAAGGGTTGGAAAACAGGAATTACGGCAGCTCTTTTATTCCTGGCAGATCCCCGCTGGGCGGTATATGCAGGTATGTTCTGGTTCTCCTATGATATTGCGCATAGGCGAGAACAAGGACTCAGGACAAATTTCTTATATTATTTACGATCTGGAATCATTGCTCTTTTAATTGGTTCGCCCCTCATTCTTCCAATGTACGAATTTGTAGGATTGTCGACCAGGCTTCAAATGGGAGTAGATGACATTCAGGCTTTTTCGCTTGCACCTGCAAAGATCATAAATTTGATCATCCCCGCCAGTGGTGGAAATCCTGAATGGTATCTCTATTCAGGCGGAATTATTATCGGTTTATTTATAATGCAGGTTTTTATAAAACAGCTCCGAAAAAGAAACAGATTTTGGAGCGTCTGGGTAATAATAAGTTTATTGATTTCGTTTGGGTCATGGCTAATAAACCCATCCTGGCTAGTTAATTTACCAATCATTTCTCTGCTGCGTGTTCCTACCAGGGCGTTTTTCTTAGCGGGGTATTCTCTAACTGTTATTACCGCAAGATCGCTTGATAGTATTATTGTTGGAGAGCTAGAGCATAAGCGCCTTTCAAAAATTGCCTTTGGCTTAGCTCTTTTTTCTTTAGGAATGGCGCTATCAATAACTTACTTATTGGGGAAAATTTCAATCATAGCAATATGGGGATTTGGGTTTCTTTTCTTATTATCTATCTTGATATTAATCAGTAAACCAATTGCCAAAGAGAAAGGATGGATCTGGATTCTTGTGGGATTGATGGTAGTCGATCTTTTTGGCGCAGGGATCCAGAGCTATTACCGGAAAGATAAAGATGAAATAGCTTCACGGGAATTAGCGGACAGCATCAAAGAAGATACAGATAAATTCCGCCTTTATTCTCCATCATACAGCTTCCCACAATATTTAGCAGCAGAGAATGGCTTTGAATTAACTGACGGAGTAGATCCTCTGCAAGTAGCAGCCTACTCAGAATATATGGACAAGGCAAGTGGAGTGACCTCGCAAGGTTATTCTGTTACGATTCCTGCTTTCAATACGGGTAATCCAGCTCTTGATAATACTGGATCAATGCCAAATGCGTTTTTATTGGGTCTATTAAATGTAAAATATGTGATTTCAGAATTTATGATAGAAAATCCGGATTTACATGAAATTCCCACTGGAGATCAGTCATACTTATACGTTAACGGTTTTATATTGAATAGGGCTTGGATTGAAGATGAGCTAATCTGCGAAGAAAATTATCAGCTAGAAAACAGTAAAAAAATCAGCAATTTGGAATTTTCACCGAATCGGATTGAACTTACTGCGTATGGTCCAGGTAGGTTAGTTTTGTCTGAGGTCTATTATCCTGGTTGGAAGGTGATGGTAGATGGAGATGCAAAAGCAATAGAACAAGCCTACGGGTTATTGCGCAGTGTAGATCTGACTGAAGGGGAACATGAAATCAAATTTAATTTCCAGCCAATTACTGTGTATATTGGACTTAGCCTGGCAGCGATCGGATGGACGTTAGCTGTCTGGCAAATACGAAAAGATAAATGAAAGAATACTTTACAAAAAGACGAAAAATCATTGTTTTTGCTATTGCTGTCATGGCAGTTACTATGATTCCATATTTAGTGGGGTTTGCCCAACAGGGTGATGAGTGGCGTTATACGGGTTTTGTAATTGGTGTAGAAGACGGTAATTCTTATATCGCCAAAATGGTCTACGGGGCATCAGGAAACTGGCTTTTCAGATCCCCTCACAGCGCAGTTGAACAACAGGGAGTTATTGCGTACCTCCCCTATATAATTCTTGGAAAACTGGCATCAGGACCTGCTCAGCATGAACAAATGGTTGTTTTGTATCATCTGGCGCGATTAGTATTTGGTTTTTTTGCGATTCTGGCAACTTATGATTTTGTTTCTGTTTATATCAATAAGCCTAACCTGAGATGGTGGGCCTTGGTACTGATTACACTAGGAGGGGGGCTGGGTTGGATCCTGGTGTCGATCAGCCAGAAAGGTTTCTTCGGTTCCCTACCACTGGAATTTATATCTCCCGAGAGTTTTGGTTTTCTTGGGATTTTTGGTTTCCCGCACCTGGCTGCGGCGCGAGCTCTTTTCTTATGGGGATTAACTGTATTTTTAAAAATGGAGAAAGGCTATCTTGCAGGTTTTTTATGGCTGATAATGGGATTTTTCCAGCCCATGATTGTAGTTATCGCCTGGTCGATAATAGGTATTTTTACCGTAAGTGTTTTTCTGGCAAGGTTGATAAACTCCAACAAACATTTTGGTTTTAGCAAAAGGAATGTTGGAAACTTGTTCCGTAAAGTAGTCCAGGCTGTTTCGGTATCCGGACCGATAGTGATCTATACAGCATATATATTTTTAGCTGATCCGTATTTCAAAGCCTGGACTGTACAAAACCGTTTTCCATCACCTCATTTTATTCATTATTTTGTTGCTTATGGAATGGTACTGCCATTTGCAGTAGCTGGAATACGGAAATTTGTTCAAAATAAGATGCAGGAAAGCTTATTATTATCTGGTTGGTTGATCATTTCTCCCTTCTTGATATATGCGCCAGTTATCACTCAGAGGAGGTTAGCCGAGGGGATATGGGCAGTATTAATTATTGGTCTGATTGGTAATTACACTGATAAGAAGAAAATCCCAACATTGGTAAAAGGATTACTGCTGCTTCTTTTGCCGTCGACTCTCTTCATTTTTATTGGATCGATACTTACAACTGCTAACCCATCTGTGCCGATCTTTCGGAAAGTTGATGAGGTGAGAGCATATGAGTTCATTGCTGCAGCAGCAGATAAAGATGCAGTTGTTTTATCATCCTTTGAAATTGGAAATAATTTGCCTGCTTGGACCTCGGTCCGGGTAGTGATGGGCCATGGACCGGAAACTATAGGATTGGCTGAGATCAAAACCCAGGTGTCTGCTTATTTCAACCAGGAAAGCATTACGGGGGACTGCGATGCATTGTTCAAAGATTTCAAGGCCGATTATCTGTTTTGGGGTCCGGAAGAAATGAAAAATTGGAATGCGAATCCGGAAGAAAATAATTGTTTGATCCGAATATATAATAATGGTGACTATTCTATCTATGAGATAAATTACCGGGAAAAACAATAACATCAAAAATGAAACGATTAACATCTAAATTCCATTTACTGCTAATTCTTGCCCCGCTCATTTTATTTGCCCCCCTGATCTTTACGGGAAAAGCGCTTGTTTGGGGCACGGTATCGACCCAATTTGTTCCCTGGTGGGATTTTGCCTGGGAAACTTTGCTGCAGGGGCGAATTCCTTTGTGGAATCCCTGGGTTGGCATGGGTGCGCCATTAGTGGCCAATTATCAATCTGCAATTTTCTACCCTCCTTATTGGATCCTGTTATTTGTGTATGGATTGGCAGGCCTAAAATGGATGAGCTGGAGCCTGACATTTGTAGTTGTATTCCATTTGATATGGAGTGGTCTGGGGACAGCTAAGCTGCTGGAAGAAATGGGACTGGGGAAGCTGGCCCAGACAGTCGGAGGATTAGCGTTTTCGTTATCAGGATATTTAGTTGCGCGCGCGGGATTTCTGAGTATAAACGCGGCTGCTGCCTGGCTTCCCTGGATATTACTTTTTAGTTTGCGTGTTATTCGGAAAAAGAAATACGCGGTTATTTTGCTAAGCACCATTATGGCTTTTCAGCTTTTAGCGGGTCATGCCCAAACAACCTGGTATTCGATCCTTTTGGGCGGTATCTGGATTTTGTATTGGTCTGTCAATAATTCGGAAGCGAATAATTGGGCGAGAAGTATCTGGTGCTCAATCAGCAAATACGCTATCGCTGGATTGCTGGCAGCAGGGATAAGTGCTATTCAATTAATTCCTACGGCAGAATACTTGCTTCAATCCCAGCGATCGGTAGAATTTGGATATGCCGAAGCGATGACATACTCCTTTTGGCCTTGGCGCTTTCTGACCTTATTTGTGCCCAATCTTTTCGGGAATCCTTCTGCTGGAAATTATTGGGGGTATGGAAATTTTTGGGAAGATGCCGTCTATATCGGTTTATTGCCTGTTCTTATTGCATTGGGGGCAGTGATAAGAGGGATCCTGGGATACTCCAAAAAAGGTTATTCTCTGGCAAAAACAAATAATCGAGGACTGGTTATATTCTTGAGCGGAATTATTTTCGTCAGTTTTCTGCTGGCATTAGGCGACAACACATTCCTGTTCCCGTTTTTATATCGGAACGTTCCTACCTTTGGGATTTTCCAGGCGCCAACGAGATTGAGTTTGTGGGCCGAGATTGCCCTGGCTGTATTGGCCGGGATCGGTGTAGAACAACTTACCACCCCAGTGGGAAAAAGGATATATTGGACTCGCCTGGCAGCTGCGGGATGTATTGCCATAATAGGAGGAGCATTATTGGGTTGGATCTTTCTGCCTGATGTAAAAACAACTTTTTTCATCCCGATCGGATTGGCTGGAATTCTTGGGTTAGGTACTGCATTATTGATACTGTATCAGCCTGCTAGGGATCAAGAGCAAAGATACAAGGTCTGGAGTGTTTTACTTATCTTGCTGGTTGCGGCTGATCTAATTGGTGCGGGATGGGGACTTAATCCCGGAGTAAAGGCAGATTTTTATCAAGTACAGAGGTATGGGGGCTATGGATCAAGAACCTTCCTCCCGGATGATCTGGAATATGATCTAAAGTTCAATAAATATTTCAAGTTTGATTCATTTACCGCTGATGTCCCCTGGGATGATATGCACCAGGACTTACTGCCAAATCTACCAATCCTGCAGCGGATTGAAATGGTGAATAATTTTGATCCGCTAGTGTCGACTAGATTCCAAACCTGGATAGCGGAATATAATGGATTGGCTGAACGCGATCAACACCAAATGACCGGGCTTATGAATATCGGGCAGTTTGTTTCCAAATCTGGAGATCAGGTGATAAAGACAGAATATGATACTGAGGACACAGTTAGCGAAGTTAGAATAAGTGATTTAATTAATATCTCGAACGATGACCAAGAGACGCTAGATCACATTCTAGCCCAAAGTGTAAACCTATCTGACAGCATGATCTTAGCGTCATCGCCAACCGCTGCAACAGCAAATTGTCAGAACGGCGGCGATGGAGAGATATTGATAAATGAAAAGGCTTCTGGATATATCAGCATTCAGGCAGATCTAAATAAAAACAGTTGGCTAATTTGGTCTCAGAGCTGGTACCCAGGTTGGGTTGCTGTTATTGATGGAGAACAGCAAGTTGAAGTTGAACGGGCGAATTATATTTTCCAGGCCGTATGTGTTCCAGAAGGCGAACATTTGGTGGAAATTAGCTATCGACCCGTTTCGTTTATCGTCGGGACAGGAATTACGGCGCTTAGTTTGGTGCTATTGATCACGATAGTGATATTCTCAAGTAAGAAACGGGATTCTATTTAGAGCTCTCGGCCGCTCTGGATTCTAACGCAGAGTGCATCTTATCCATATCATCTCGAAAATAGAATATTCCAATCCCAAGGATCACCGCTGTGATCAACCAGGCGGATAGACTTATTGTCAGAAGGGCTGTACCAAGGGAAGATATCTCGCTGATAGCGCCAGCCAGCAAGGGGGCAAACGCAGACCCAAGATTCCCAAGGAAATACTGAATTGATGTCGCGGTGCTGCGGACCTCGGGAAGAACAACATCATATACCGACGTAGCGATATTTGGTGAGGCCAGGGGGATAAAGAAGCAGGTAATTGATAAAATGATCCTGAAAGCAAAGATTTTCTCTTGTGGTACTGCCAAAGAGATGGTTAAAAATACTGCACCTAAAATAATACCTACAAAAGCTACAACCAATCTGCCGATCTTATATTTTTTATAGGCCAGGTCTCCAAAAATTCCACCCAGAAAATAGCCAGCGCCGATCATCAGGACGGCCGGAACCATGATCGATGAAATTATTTCGGATGAATAGCCCCGTTCCATTTCCAGGTAGCGGAATGACCAGAATGTGATCACCTGCCAGGGAAGAACGCCAAATAATCCCTGGAGGAACATATATCTCAAACTGCGGATCTTTAAAAGATCAGGTACGTTTTTCCACTGAACCTTTGCAGTTTCAAGATCGCTAATTGATGAAAGTTGGGGTTCGCTAGAGCCTCTGGGAACGTCTTTGACGCCAAAATAAATCAAGAGAGACAATAGTAAGCCGATTGTTCCGGTAAACAGGTAAATGACCCTCCACCCGAACCTGGGTGAAAAATTTAATGCAAGCAGCAATCCTAGTAAATAACCAAGCGGTATGGATACCTGTAAAAATCCAAATATCCTCGAACGCTGCTTTGGAGGAAAATAATCAGAGATCAATGATCCAATGCCCGGATAACTCGAATCGTCTATACCTGTAGATGCGCGCGAGATCAGAAATAATCTTGCTGTTGGCGCAATGGCGCTGAACCAAGTTGTAATTCCCCAAACGAAAGAAGCAAATGCCAGTAATTTAGGCCGGGCAAACCTATCATATAGAAATCCCCAGATAGGATAAAAAATGCTACCAAGAATTAATGATCCTGTAACTATGGCGCCCATTTGTATTTCGGATAAATTGAACTCCTCCATGATTGGAGAAGTGAGGGGACCGATCAATAATCGATCGGTTTGATGAAGCAACATAAACAGAAAAAATATGACAACGGCTACCCAACGCTGATATTTAATATTCAACTTACCCCTTTTTGATTACAGGATTTCAAGATAAATCCGTTTGTTTTCGCGGCCTTTGCTTTTGTAGTCATTAATTCTAACCCGGCCAACTTCGACAGTATTATTAACATGAGTTCCCCCGTCAGCCTGAAGGTCTAATCCCTCGATCTCAACAATGCGAACCTCAGCGATATTCTCCGGGAGCAGATTGATTTTTGTGCGTATAAGATCCGGGATTTGAAAGGCTTCAGCTCGGGGGATACTGCGCCAAGATATGGGCAAGGCCTTATTGATCTCGACATTAACTGCATCTTCAATGACTTGAACCAGATCTTTACGGAGGGAAGAAAATTCAAAATCCATTCTGCCTTGAAGTGGAGTCATATTACCGCCAGTAACAGAAGCACCGTAATCCCGGAAAATTGTCCCGCAAAGGACATGCATTGCTGTGTGAGTGCGCATTAGCTGGTAGCGGTAATCCCAATCCAAGTCAAAATCCAACGGTGAACCGATGTCCGGAAGAGATACCTCAGGTGGTAATAAATGAACGATCTGGCCGTTAACAATTTTCACTTTATGGATAGGGATAGGGCCTGAAGGGGTATTTAAAGATCCTCTATCGTTTGGCTGACCACCTCCTCCGGGATAAAAAGCGGACTGGTCCAAAATTAGGCCGTGATTTTCCAGATCTAGTTTGGAGACCCGAGCTGAAAAATTCTGAAGATAGCTGTCGTCGTGATAAAGTTTGAGAGTCATTACATCTCCTTCAAACAAAGATCTGATACAACAGCGCCCGAACACAAGAATGTTCAGGCGCGTAGAATGCCAATGAAATTTTCAGCTATTGAATCAAGCCAAGTTCTTTACCAACTTTTTCAAAGATGACCAATACTTGATCGAGCTGCTCATCGGTATGCGTTGACATATAACTAGTTCGCAAAAGCTGCCTGCCGGGAGGAGTTGCGGGACTCAAGACGGGATTCACAAAAACACCGTTTTCAAAGAGGCTTTTCCAGGTTTGCAGAGTAAGAAGGTCGTCTCCGATAATGATCGGAATCACAGGAGTTTCTGAATAACCAATATCAAATCCAAGGTTCTTGTATTCTTCTCGCATACGGTCGGCAATTTTATTCACGCGCTTTATCCGTTCTGGTTCACGCTGCATAATGTCAAGAGCTGCAAGAACTGCAGCTGCATTTGGACCTGGGATACTGGCACTGAATATCAAGGAACGCGCGTTATGTTTAACATAATCTATCACTTCTGCGTCACCTGCGAGATAGCCGCCAATAGATGCGAAAGATTTACTGAATGTGCCCATAATCAGATCAACATCATCTGTCAGCCCAAAGTGGGCTGCGGTTCCACGGCCTCCCCCGAGGACGCCAACAGCATGAGCATCGTCAACCATCAATCGAACCCCAAATTGTTTACAGAGGGGGACGATCTCTGGTAAACGAGCAATATCTCCTTCCATACTGAATAAACCATCAACAACGAGAAGTTTTCCTCTATCGGCCGGTAAACGTGACAATTTACCTTCCAGGTCTTCCATATCATTATGCCTGTAGCGGATCATATCTCCATAACTCAACCTGGCGCCATCTACGATGCTGGCATGATCTTCCCGGTCCAAGATGATATATTCGTTCCTTCCAACCAGTGAGCTGATCGTACCGAGATTGACCTGCATACCTGTTGAAAATACTAATACCTTTTCTTTTTGAATCCAATCAGCTAATTCATTTTCAAGGCGTTCGTGCAGCTCCAACGTGCCATTGAGGAACCTTGAGCCTGTGCAGCTGGTACCAAAGCGGGAGATAGCCTCTCTGGCCGCTTCCTGGACCTCAGGATGTGTGGTTAGGCCCAAATAGTTATTTGAACCGCACATGATCAGGCTTTTTCCTTTGTACTCCGCGACAGTTCCTTCACTTTCTGCGAGAGGGATGAAGTAGGGGTAAAGACCGGATGCCTGGGCATCGCGGGCTGCTGAATAATTCTGGCATTTGGTAAAAATATCCATAAAATCAATCCTGGGTAACGAGTTTAATTAAATATTAACAGGCCGAGAACGATCGAGGTTAAGTGAGAAATTGAGGTTTAGAAAGCTGTCAGTTATTAGTAAGGTGTATTGCTTGACACAGTTATACCATTATGTTAACCTTTTTTAGGTTATTTAGATATGATAAATATTTGCAGCTTAATAGCAGGGAGAGTGACACTTGCCTGGAACCAGATCCAAACAAATGGTTGAGGAATTGAAGAAATTGCAAATATCATCCCCTGATATCCAGGCATCCGCAGTTGTAAGTGTGGACGGGTTGATCATCGCGTCTGCTCTTCCTGGAAATGTCGAAGAGGATCGAGTATCTGCTATGTCCGCCGCAATGCTCTCGTTGGGGGAAAGGATATCTGTTGAGCTCAGACGGGGAGACCTGGATCAGGTTTATATTAGGGGTGACAACGGGTATGTAATGCTTACTTCTGTGGGTCATGAAGCAGTATTAACAGTCATGGCCAGTGTCAATGCTAAACTTGGATTGATTTTTCTGGATATCAAACGAACCGCTGAAACGTTATCTGAATTGATCTGATTGGCTTGGCTTCCCTATGATTAGTATTCCTGAAAGTGGTTATTTTAATACGAATAAGTTTGCCAGAATTTACCTGGAATCAATCAGGGAAATTATTGGTGAGAATGGCTTATTGTCAATTCTTAATTATACCCACCTGTCTTCCCTGAAAGAAAAATTACCCCCGGATAACCTTGAAATGGCTTTTGATTTTTCCCATTTTTCAATGATAAACAAGGCCTTGGAAGAAATCTATGGGGCAAGAGGCGGCAGAGGGTTGGCATTGAGGGTCGGAAGAACTACTTTTGATGATGTACTGAAGGATTATGGAACTCTAGCAGGGGTAGGAGATATGGCATTTCGTTTATTGCCGATGCAAAGAAAAATAAAATTCGGCTTAAATGCAATGGCAAGGATATTCTCGGAGAAAAGTGATCAGCTAACATCTCTTGAGGAATTAGATGAATATTTCTTGTATCAAATTCGGCGCTGCCCTGTCTGCTGGGGGAGATCTGGAGATAACCAGGCTGTTTGTTATTACATGGTTGGATTATTAAAAGAAGGATTACACTGGGTTTCAGGAGGTAAGGAGTTCAATATAACCGAAACAAAGTGCGCTGCTCTTGGCGATGAAATTTGTGAATTCAAAATATTAAAAATACCGATAGATTGAATTGTTGTACCCGGAAATATATGAAAACTTCTATAGTGGTCCCAACTTATAACGAAAAAGAAAATCTTCCCCTGATTGTAGTTTCTCTATTCGAATTGAAGATTCCCGATCTGCAAGTCCTGATTGTAGACGATAATAGTCCTGATGGCACAGGGGATATTGCTGAAAAACTAAAAAAGCAATATTCTGGAGCTGTTTCTGTTATGCACAGGGAAGGGAAAAAGGGATTAGGTACAGCTTATCTGGAGGGTTTTAAATTCTGCTTGGACAAAGGCGCCGAGCAAATTGTCCAGATGGATGCGGATTTTTCCCACAACCCGGAAAAAGTTATCAGCCTTCTTGAAGGACTCAAAGAGAAAGATATGGTTTTGGGGTCAAGATATGTGCCCGGGGGAAGCCTGGATGAGCGTTGGGCCTTTTGGAGAAAGGGGTTGTCTTCATTTGGAAATTATTACGCTCGTGTAATACTTCGAATGCCTATACTTGATGTGACTGGCGGATTTAGGGCCTGGAGAAGAGATACACTATTAGGAATCCCTCTGAACCGCGTTATGTCTCAGGGGTATGCTTTCCAGGTTGAAATGGCTTATATCACACACCTATGTGGTTATAAAATAAAAGAAATTCCAATTTACTTCGCTGATAGAACCAGGGGAGATTCAAAGATGTCGCTTAATATCCAAATAGAAGCAGCAAGGCGCGTTTGGTCGATCTTGTACGAATATAAAGACCTCAAAAATAATGAATAAAAAAACAGACCAATAAAATCGAGGGCCTGTTTTTGATTCAATATCAGCATTTATTTAATCTGATTCCATTCTTTCGAGGATGCTGTAAAGAAGCTCAAGGAGAGCATTCTTGACGGATTCTTTATTTGTTGCAGTACAAGGAAGCAGCTTAACCTCGGGGGCAAGCCTGAGTGCGATACGCATATCCTCAGGATCCCAGGCATCTTCTAAATCTTGTTTGTTGGCGGTTACTACATATGGAGTCGGAGCGTAGGCGCGAAAAGTTTCAAGAATCCGCCGTGCTTCCCTGAATGTTTCTGGTCTCGAACTGTCAACCATAACAACAAAGCCCAGCATACCCTCTGAAAGGATTTCCCACATGAAATCAAATCTTTTCTGGCCGGGTGTTCCAAAAAGGTATAAAACAAGATCGTCGTCGACTGTGATCCTGCCAAAATCCATAGCAACCGTAGTGGTCTCCTTAATTCTTTCCGATTCGGAAGAAATTTTCCGTTCGGTGGCAACAACATCTATTTCACTCACTGTTTGAATGAACTGAGTTTTGCCTGAGCTGAATGGACCGGTGACTACCATTTTGACGGTTTGCATAGGGTGCTTCCCTTTAGGGCAATAATTACAATTTCTCTACTTATAAAGAACGAATACGATTAATGAGCCTGTTGACGAGAGATTTTTGTTCTTCTGCGCCTTCTACAGGGAGAGTCGGAACTTTTGGCGTGGGCGGGGCGACACCTTCCGGGCGAATGATCTCAACAAGCCCGGCCTGGATCAGGCTGTAAACAATTCTTCTGAATTCAAACTCATCGAGTTTTGTGGTTTTGGCAATTTGTTTCATTGAATTTTTGGGATTGATGAACGAAACAACTCGCCATTCTTTGACACTTAAATTAACATTGCGGATATTTGTTCCAGGGTTGTCGGTGAATTTTAGTGCCATGTCAAGGCTGGGAAGTTCATCCTGCAGGCGTTCCATTTCTTGCAGTTGTCGAGAGCCTTCTATGATGATATTTTCCAGATTTATCAATAGGGAAATTTTGTCAGCAGAGGGTTTGAGATTATTTTCGAAATGGAATATGCCTTCTTCCCAGGTGAAAAGGTCGTTGGCGGTAGAGACAAACTCAGTTTTAAGGCTGGCCAGGATCTCGTCCTGGGTGACATAATTGGAATTAATTAACATTAATCCCAATTCTTTGTCTCCGATATTATTTGCTTTGTCTTTGATGACTTGATATTGTTTATCAGTGAGTTTTTCGCTGCGGAGCAGTATAGCGGCCAGTCCGTGATCCTTTTTGCTATTTTGCGCATAGCTTAATTTGCCGACGTCAAATGAGATTGAAGTGGCTCTTTCTGGACCATGGACTTGAAGGGTGCCAGTCTTCTTAGCCAGACTGATTAGATTCAATAGCTGAGAAAATGAAAAGTCTCTCAGATTTCCTTTTAATGCCATTAATACCCCAATTGGATTTGAATACCTAAGGGATTATACAGTTAAGGGGCATATCCGTCAAATAAATGGAGTTTACATAACTGCAACAAAATATCCTTTTATAAAATATGATCAGAGTTAGTATAGACAAGGTGTAAATAATATACGGGCCATGGATTGACTTGACACACCTATCATCTCTGTTTATAATCTTGCCGCAGTAAAAAATCCCCGGTAGCTCAACGGTAGAGCGATCGGCTGTTAACCGATAGGTTGCAGGTTCGAATCCCGCCCGGGGAGCTGATAAAACACTTTCTTCTAGAAAGTGTTTTTGTTTTAAGAGGATTATATAAATTCAAGCGAAGCAGAGTTGGTTTTGTATTTTAGCCAGGCGGCTTGACAAGCCATTCCAAGAGAAAAACCAAGCGTGCCAATAAATATACCTGGATATTTATCCTGCATTATGCCAAACGTGTAAATTCCAATTGTTACCAGCAAGAAAACGCTCACTGCCTGTGTAATTCCCTTGGTTTTTCCGGAATGCAATAGAATTCCCTGATACCAGCTCTGAAGTGCGTTCGCTCCAGGTATCAGTAAACTAAACCAGAGGGCAGTTTTTCCTAGCGTGATCAATGTTGATGGAAGAGCCGTAACTTTCATAAACCAGATTGATGAAAGCGGAGTAACAGTTATTAAAAAAAGAAGTACAGATGTGGCTGCTGTTAAAATAGCGGCGAATTTCCTTAGCATGCGAAACGCGATTGAATTATCGAGAAGTGTTACAACAACTTCGTTGTAGGCGATTCCTGGTGCGCGAAAGATAAATAGCAGGCCGGTGAGGACCGGCCAGATAGCCAAGGAATCCAAAGCCATGGGCATTCTACTCAACGCTGTGCTGATCAAAGGCTGAGAAAGTAAAGTAATCAACGATGTAAGAGCTAGCGGTATGTAATATCGGAGAAAAGATACTTTAGTCAGAGGAGGATTGACTTCTGGTTCGAGACGGAGCTGTTGATCAATCACTGGTTTAACTTTTATTCCAATAAATATTGCTTCACTTATAACGCCGGACGCTACAGCTGCTGTGGCTACAACGATACCGGGAACTGAGCCAATGAAATATCCAATTAGTAGAACGATCAGGTCAGCGGCCAGCCTGACAAAAGTGCCCTGGCCAACTATAATCGAATGGCCGAAACGAATTAAAACACCCTGATTAAAGCGCCTGTATGCGATGGACCAGGTCCATGGGAGCATGATTGCCAGACCATATCGAGCTGGAATAATGATCTCTTCCGGTGAGCCAATGATATGTCTGGTAATAAAAAAAATAGAGTGGAGTGCTGACAATAATAACATGAAGGGCTGTCAGAATGCCAGCTGTTGTGTGCATGAATTTTCGTATCTTGCGATACGATTCCCAATCTTTACTCAGAGCAGTTGAGGCAGCCAAAAGCATGATGATTGGTGCTTCAACAATCAAAGCTAAGGGAAAGACTATCCCGCCATATGCCGCTAAGTTGATTTTTGGATCAGCTAGACGAGCGATGATAGCGCTCAGCGCGGGTAATTCGAGCGCCATTAAAAACCAACTCAATGCCAGAGGCCACCAGGTGTTGAATATTGTCTTTAATGTAATCTCTGGATTATTATTCATTAGTTTTTTGACTGGGGTTGAATGCAGGTAGCAATTGCATTAATGGAATAGATAAAAGCGCAGCAAAAGAGCTGATCCAGTACGCTAGACTTAAGCCGAAATTATCTCCGATCATTCCGATTACAATTAACATAATAGCATTCGAAAGAAAGCTTAATAGAATGTAAATGCTGTTCCCGGTAGCGCGATGATGCTGGAAATTATCCTGAACAAGGGCTAAAAAGATCGTGCCAGTGGATAGGCTGAAAAATCCAATCAATATCAAGAGGGGAAAAACTGCCCAGCCAGTCAATTGCAGGAATATTGGTACTAGAACAGCTGAAATGATTATTGAGATAGTGATGATCTTTTTTCGGCCGATCTTATCGCTAAAAGGGCCGAGGATGAGAGCGCCAATTACTCCTGATATTTCCAGAATGGACAGAGCGGCCCCTGCTAACCAGAGAGGAGTACCCGATTGCACCATAAAAACAGGCAAGTAGGTACTGAGGCAAGCAGTAAGGGCTGAACGAAAGATTAAGACAAAAGCAAGGGGAATGAAGAAGCGCTTGAAAAAAGGCAGGTCTTCGCGAAGGGAATATCTTTCCTTTGGTTTGAACTCAAAATTGCGAAATTGAAAGAAAAGAATGAGACTGACTCCCCACCCCAAAAACATCAGGCGCCAAAGTCCTGATAAACCCCAAATGGAAACTGCCCAAATTGCCAAAAGGGGGCCAAAACCCCTCCCAATACCTCCCCCTGCCATGTATACACTCATACCAAAACCTTTCCTGGTTTCTGAGGCTTTGGCAACCAATCCTGGTGACGATGCATGAAATATTGTGGAACTTGTGCCAGAAAGGAAAAGAACAATTCCTAGAGCTATCGGAGAATTTGTGCTTCCAATCAAACTCATTAGAGTTGCCGTAAAAGCTGGAGCGAATATTACAAAATAGCGGGCGCCTGTTTTGTCAGCTAAATAACCGATCAAAGGATTGAATATGGACGGTAATCTAGAGATGCTGGTAAGAATGCCGGCGCCAGTAAGATTTATTGACAGATTATCCATTAAGGTTGGAAGAAGTGGGGCTAAAAATGAAGTATATAAATCGTGGAACAAATGGCCGCCCGCGATAGAATATACCTGTTTTCCTGTTAATTCTTTTGAAATATGATTAGTACTCATTTGCGTGTCTCGATTGATAATGTTTTGTAAAAAACACAGAGCACCCTTGCGGATGCTCTAGGTTGATTCTTGGAAAAACCAGGAACTATTGTTTATCCAGATTTACTTCGTATATCTTAACTTGGCCTTTTCGGCCTTTGACGATTATTGAATCCAGCTTTGTCATATTGAAATCATTGGATAGGGATTTGTAAACCTCGTTACCAACAACTATGCTGTTGGGGTCTGCGAATGGATTCATACCTTTGGCAACGTTTACCATATCACCCAGAACGGTGAACTCAACTCTTTCGCTTGTACCAACATAACCAACTACAGCTCTGCCTGATTTTACACTTAGCCGGAGGTTTATAGGCTGATCGAATTCGCTTGAAATGTTTTTCATTCTGTTTAGAATGGCAATTCCAGCATCTACAGCTTTTAATTTGTGGTTTTGTTTCTCGTCTGACATACCAAACACTGACAACACACCATCTCCCAAATACCTGACCACGCCACTGTTCCCGAAAATAATATCGGTTATTGCTAGGTAGTAATTATTTAGCATTTTTCCAAATTCTTGGGCGCCCATAGCTTCTGCCAGACCTGTAGAATCGGCGATATCTGCAAACAGGACCGAGATCCTTCTTTCCTTCAGTCCCGGAAGGGTGCCGTGAAGATCGTAGTCCCGGAGTACATAATCAACTTCTTGGGGAGAGACAAAGCGCTGGAACATTTGTCGCAGGCTTTGCTCCTGCTGGACCTTATTTAGCAAATTAACCCTCTGGATAGTGAGAGCTGCCTGATGACTGATGGCAATAGCGACCTGGAGGTCTGTATTTGTGAATGGCCGAGAATCGGGCCTGGATTTATACATGTAGATCAAACCGATGATCTCGTTTTCAGACATGATAGGAACGCAAAGTGCGCTCTTGATCTTGAGAAGCGTGGCGCTTTCGCTGTCCTGGGCGGCATCGCTTTGGGCCATATCCGGGATAACTACAGCAGATTTCTCAGTGATTGCAGATTGAGCAAGGGTTGACGGGAAGCCAAAATCCTCCATCTCGTCAAATTGTTCCTTGAGGATTACTTTGCATTTGTCAGCACCCATTGCTTGTTTCATCAGGAAAGCGATTTCCTCGAGGCAGTCCGAGAGGTTCATTACAGTGTTGAGTCTCTCGGAAATTTGGTACATCAATACTGTGTGGTGATCGAGGGCTTCGAGCAATCGTTCCCGTGTAAACTTCTGCGGACCGCGCACGGTATCAAGGGGTTCATCAGTGCCTCGAATGACAACGTTTATGGTGGAACTACCAATGCGGATCATGTCAAGGTGTTGAAGCCTGTAGGTGTACGAGAGGCGTCTGCGGTTGATATAAGTACCGTTCGTGCTCGTGAGATCCTGCAAAAGGGCTGTGTCAGTACTGCGGTTGTAATCAATTCGGGAGTGCTGTCTGGAAGCGGAAGGCTCGGCAATCACGATGTCGTTATTGGGGTGTCTTCCAATTGTGTTACCACCTGGTTTCAGAGTATATTTCTGAGGTTCTTTGCCTGGTACTCGGATTGTTAACAACCACATAAAAATCTTCCTCTAGATCAAAGAAATGTTGTCAGAATTTCATTATAACCCAGGTTATCTTTCATAGAAGCGAAATATACGGATTTGTAGGTATTATGATATTTGTTCAAAGTGTTCAACATCAAAAACCATGATAGTCGCCCTTATTTTAAATGGATTGATACTTGGGCTGCATTCATGATTTATCAGCTCGATGAAGTCATCCACTTCAGCCGAATCAACACCGGCAATTAATGTGCTGTTCCCGCGCCGCAAAAGACCACCGGTGGAATCAATTAGCGTTAAGGGATGGCCGGCATTATGAATCGCACGCATCACTGACTCGGACTCTGTATCTTCAAGAATTGCAAAAATCATCTTTTTATCCATGTTACACTCTCTCAAAATCCTTGGCGGGCATCACGTAGATTGTTACCCTCGCATGAGCTATATCAGTAGGATCAGCGGTGGGAATATGATTTCTAATTATCTCCAAAGCGTTTTCAACTTTATTGGCATCGGCGACGACCATTAAAGTAGTTGTGCCGCCTGATAAGAAACCAGCCGTCGAAGCGAATTTTGTAACTCTATAATCAGCTTCCAAAAGTTTAGCTGAAACGGGTTCGCTAATACTGGTTGGCATAATAGCCAGGATCATTTTCATGGTTAAAGTTCCTCGTAGCGCTCAATAGGTAAGCTGAAGATCGTGGCGCCGTCGTGTGATAGCTCAGGTGATATTTTGGTATCTTCGGCCCTGACCTTTAGGTTGGCTAAATTGGCGGATTCGAGCAGCTTTTTGATTACGAGGCGTTTACCCTTTGGTAGACCAATCAAAACAGTTGCATTCTTGCGTCCCAAGAATCCACCAGTGCTGGCAATATGAGTCATCGGAAAACCATAAGGATTCAGAAGATTGGAGATCTTCTGGAGGTCTTTATCTTGGATGACGATAGTCATAAGAACTTCAATATTCTTAGTAGTGTGTGTCCTTAAAAGCCGAACAAGATCTGATTGTTGTTCTGTTAATTCACTGTCAACTTCATGAACTAAGCTAGTGAAAATTTCTTCAGAGATCCTTCCATCACGGAGCAGGGTTCGTAGGGTTGCCCTTTCGCTGGTCAAAACTGCTTTAATGGCGGATTCAAGTTCTTTGCTTTCTACATCGGGATGAGCTCGCATGGTCTTTGCTGCAGTGTCTGACAGAGAGTCTGCATGCGTTGTGATTGGCTTTGAGAGGACATTCCAAACATGACTGGAAAGCAATCCATCCTTATGCATCGATTCGAGTTGTTTGTGGGCTGATCTGGCCATGACAGATCTCGCATTAAGGCTTTCGTATTCTTCCTGGGCAGGGCTTTTTTCTATTAACCCCATACGTGTGATAAATGGCTTCATTGTCAAACCCTGGACAAGTAGAGTGAAAAGCACAACGCCAAAAGCCATAGACTTGATTATTGTACCCTGTTCACCAAGGCTAACAGGCAAGCTAAGAGCAAGCGCGAGTGAGATAGCGCCTCTCAACCCGCCCCAGTATAAGACATGTTTGTAACGTCGGGGAATACCAGGCCCGATCCATGATAAACCGTAAATTGAACCTGCCCTTGCCACCAGAACAGCAAGAATCGCCCAGAGAACTGCTTTCCAATCAGTTATTAAGATATTCAGGTCGATTTGCAGGCCAATTAATAGGAATACAAAGGAGTTTGCTAGGAAAGCGGCATATTCCCAAAAATTATAAACAAGGATGCGGGTTGTTGGAGTCATCCGCTGCGGACCGAGATTACCGCTGACAATTCCGGCAGCAACAACTGCCAAAACACCGCTGACGTGAAATTGCTCCGCAAGGATATAGGATCCGAAAGCTAGAACGGTAGTAAGGGTAGTTTCAATAAGGGAATTGTCAATAATACTGATAGCTAGAGATATCACTAAGCCCAGCAATAATCCGATAAGCAAGCCACCACCGGAGACGACAATGAAGTTCAGAATACTTTCCCCCAGATTGAAATAGCCCGTAATAGCTACCGTGAGCATCATGTTGAATAGTACTATGGCGGTCCCGTCATTAAACAGACTTTCTCCTTCAAGGAGCAGCTGAAGTCGATGTGGGACTCCAAGAGAACGAAAAAGGGATACTACGGCTACCGGGTCTGTTGCGGCGATCAAAGACCCAAATAAAAGTGCTGTTGTCAGAGAAAAATCAGTTCCCCAATATAGGACGCCTCCCACCAAGAAGGTAGTTAGTAAAACTCCAGGGATTGCCAGGCTGAGGATAGGAACCATGTCTTTAAGGAGATCTTGAGCTTTAACCTGGAATGCGGCTTCGAATATCAAAGGAGGAACCAATAATCCTAAAAAGAGTTCCGGGCTGACATTGATATCTGTTCGGCCGATCAAGGCCAAGATAAGACCGATCACAACCAATCCTGCGGTATATGGGACCCTGAGTCTCTCGGTTATTATGCCCACTAAAGATGAGATCAATAGCAGGCCGATCACGATCTCGATGACGAGGATGATATTGGATTCTTCCTCGGTTTCTTGGGTAAAGGACTGGTATACCTGGGAAGACCCGGATGGTAATGTATCAGAGGCAGACGCAATTGAGAAATCAAGGCTAACGACCAAGAATACAACAGATATGGCCAGCATGATTGAAATGAGGACATTTTTGTTGAAGGTTGTTTTTTTCATTAGTTTTCCAATATTTCATGATAATACCTGGTTGGATATAGATAAATCCAATTGTTATTCCACTTTGAAGCTTTGTAAAAATCTTTGAGGAATGAGATTTCTTCAATTTTTGTCATCAAGCGGGGGCGGGCGTTATCTATAAATTGCAGGGGTATCAGTCTAGTGTTGATGTATTTGCCGTTATAAATGTAGTGAAAATCGATAAATGCCTTGTCCTTGTTTTTATGCTCTTCTGGATTGTTTATGGCCTGGTACCATTGATCGAAGAATAAATTTCCAAGGCCATAATGAATAAATTTGGAGCCGGATATTTCAATTCCTTGGGGGTGGTGAGCCTGGCTTCCGCTAACGATAGAAGCACCAGCATCTGACAAGCGGCGAAAATCGTACTGCTGAAGCGAGATGGGGAAAAAACTGTCCACTTCTTCATGCTGCATAGTAGCGATCACCAAATATCCTTCCTTGGAAAGGCTGGTGATTTTTGGAAGCATCCATTCAAAATTACATCTTGATGCACCTGGTCTGGTTTCAGAAGCGGTGGCATATCCTTCGAAAATTTTACCATTACAACCAATGAAGGCGATCTTATTCCCATTATGCACAATAATAACAGGATCTAATCCTGCCTGTAAATTTAGACCACCACCATATGTGATGAGATTGTGCTGATCATATAATTCTAAAGTATGAAACATTGCTTCAGATCCATGATCAGCAAAATGATCACCGCTAAGTTCAACGATATCTGTTCCAACGGATTCGAGCAGTTCAATATAGGAATCCTTTGAGCAGAACGTATAATCTTCCTGGGTAGAATTTGGCAAAGGGCAATCAACGGCAAAAGGAGCTTCGTTGCTGATGTGGGTTATATCAGCTGACAGAAGGATATCCCGGATATCATCTGCAGGATAGAGAACTCCTCGAGTTTCCATGATAGATGCTGTGCTTCTGACAAGAGCAGTTACACCAGTCAGAACAACGGACGTTAATTTTGAGCGATCGTAATTTGTGAGGTTGGAAAAATCAATTTGGTGTAGCAATGAAGGGTCGGGATTAGTAACGTAAATTGGAAAAGTTAATGAATAACTTTCGTCGGTCGAAGAAAAAGTCAAAGGGTTTTTGTTGTCGATGGATATCACCTTGAGTGAAGGATTCAACTTCTCGAAAGGAATGATAGCGAGGGCATAGATGTCATTCCATATCTGATCAATGATTTCGTCTGGCTCAGTTATTGATATTGCATTTGAATAAGGTAGCCCCCAAAATTGAGAGAGATGGATATGGGTCTCTTCACTCATTAGCAGATGCTCGTATCCTTGAATATTCATCGATCCGGTTTCCCAGAAATTTAAAAGATCAGAGAATTGAATATCATCCAGACTGGAATAAAAGGGAGCGACTAGAAGATATGTCCAGGAACCTACTTTCTCGGCCTTAGCTGATGAAACGGACATCAAGGCTTGTTCTTTTTGTGGTGTTATGTTGAGGTCAGTATGCTGTGAAATCAGATCGCGAATGGCTTCGGGCAACGCGGGATCCAGCCAGATAAGATAAGGACGAGTGATCGGTTTGGGCGTGAATGTTAAAGACAAGGTGGGTTCGGGGGTTATTTCAAAAAGCTCTTGGGTGGGTGTAGGATCGGGGGTGAAAATTTCTGGTTGCTTGGAACAAGCGGAAAAGAAGAATACCATCACTACCAAGGTTAGCAGGATAATCAATAATTTGTCTTTGATTAGTATTTTTAAAACTGGGCGGTTGTATTTCATAAAATTAAATAGCTTATCAGATATTGAAATGTCACTTATAAAAATTGCGTATAGGAATAAAAGATGCAATATGATTGATCGGGCAAGAATCTCTGATAAAACAGATGTAAGTTTTTTAAGTACCTGTAATGATAATAGTGTAGCTTATTGGCACAGGCAAGTCAACCAAACACGCATATATAGGGGATGATTATCTAAGAGGTATAATTATTTAGGTGAGGATATCTGGGGTTAAGCGCTATCGAAGATCCTATCCAGATCATTGAAGAATGAAAATTTCTAGTTATATCGAATCGCTATCTGAAAAATATTCTCCAGTGGATAAGGAGCTTCTTCAGCGCGCCCTAACCGTAGCTGAAAAAGCTCATAAAGGCCAAAAGCGCGAATCTGGAGAACCTTATATAAATCACTGTAAGGCTGTAGCGAGCATCCTTGCAGAACTCCACGTGCCGCCCGCTGTGGTCGCGGCCGGCTTACTTCATGATACTGTTGAAGATACAGGAATTGACTTTAAAGATCTGAAGAGGGAATTTGGTAGCGAGATCTTTAGCCTTGTACAAGCGGTTACAAAACTTGGATCTTTACCAAGGGTTTCAAAAAACTCTGACGATGATAAAGGGAATGGAAGGATTGCCAGAAAACCTGCTTTAGAAGATGTTGATCATAAGCAATGGAGAGCTGAGCTGGCATCGGAAAATCTGAGAAAAACATTCCTGGCCATGGCGGAAGACCCCAGAGTGGTTTTGATTAAGCTTGCCGATCGACTCCATAATATGAGAACGTTGCGGTATGTACCGGAAGAGAAACAGCAGCGTATCGCTAAGGAAACCATGGATCTATTCGCCCCGCTTGCCAGCAGGATCGGCATCTGGCAAATGAAATGGGACCTGGAAGATCTCGCTTTTAGATATCTTGATCCTGAAATTTACCATGATATTGCCAATCAGTTGGATGAAAGACGGTCAGTACGTGAACGAAAGATGACGAAAATTACCAATAAGATCAACAAATTGATGGACCAAGCTGGTATGCAAGCTGATATTTCTGGCCGGCCAAAACACATATATTCGATTTATAAAAAGATGAAAAGGAAGAAAATTCCCTTTAATGAGTTATCAGATATTAGGGGAGTAAGGATCATCGTCCCATCAGAAGAGGAATGTTACGCGGCGGTAGGGATTATCCATATGCATTGGCGTCCAATATCAGGAGAATTTGATGATTATATTGCCGCTCCAAAACCAAGCCTGTACCAATCAATCCATACAGCCGTAGTCTATGAAGACGGTGAAACTCTTGAAGTTCAGATCCGAACGCCAGAGATGCATCGGAAAGCGGAATATGGAATAGCTGCTCACTGGAGATATAAAGAAGGACAAAAACGCGATAAGGATTTTGAGCAGCGTGTGGCTTACCTCAGACAAATGCTGGAATGGCAGCAGGATGTAGAGTCTGCCCAGGAATTCGTTGACGGTCTAAAAAATGAGGTATTTGGTGATAGGGTCTATGCTTTTACGCCGCGAGGTGATATTTTGGATTTACCTGTCGGTGCAACACCGATTGATTTTGCCTATAATGTTCACACAGAAGTGGGCCACCGCTGTCGTGGAGCGAAAGTAAATGGGCGACTGGTATCCCTGGATCATATATTAGCAACTGGCGATCAGGTAGAGATCTTGACCGCAAAAAGAGGCGGACCTAGCAGGGATTGGTTGAACGAAAACCTTGAATTGGTAAAAACAAAATCAGCCAGAAGTAAAATTAAACGATGGTTCAAGCAGCTAGAAAAAAAACAAAATGTAGAAAGCGGACTCCAGCTACTTGAAAAAGAAATTGCTCGACTTGCTTTGGGTACGGAGATAGAATTTGATGAATTAGCAAAATCTTTTAACTACGAAGAAGCGGAAGATTTATATGCTGCGATTGGTTGCAGTGATATCTCTCTGGGTCGTGTTATACACGCCCTGGTTGTTATCAAAGAAAAAGATTCACCTGATTTTCCAAGACATTATTCAGAAGAAATCAGCCGAGAAACTTCTGGCGATGTTTCTGTAGTTGGGTTAAAAGGTTTAAAGAATCAACTAGCAGGATGCTGCAGCCCTACGCCGGGTGATGAGATAATCGGGTTCATCACTCGGGGTCGTGGTGCGACTATCCACAGGAAGGATTGCTCTAATATCCTTAATGTAAAGGATCAAGAAAGACTGGTTGAAGTATCTTGGGGTTCTCCGATAAGGACTTTCCCGGTTCCTGTAATCATTAAGGCATATGATCGTGATGGATTGACAAAAGATATTGCGACAGTATTATCGAATAACGGTGTCAGTTTGACTGAATTGCGAGTTGATGTAAATGAAAATCAAGGTGAAGCGATTTTCAATCTGGTACTGGGAGTTAAGAATGTTTCCGAACTGAGGAGAACACTTGATTTATTAGAGAGGATAAATAACGTTTATGAAGCTCGCAGAGTTCGATCTGTTTGAGATTATTTTTTATAAGAAGTGAAAATGGATCAGATACTTTGTGATTGTCTTGATTGTGAAAATGATGAAGATAAAAAATACCATGCTGTTGCTATCAGATTAAGCTCTGCAAATGGTTGTTTAACGTATCAACCCCCAAGAAGAGCATCCAGAAAAAACAAATGCAGAAAAAGGTGATAGGTTATTATGGGATAAAGAATTTTTTGAAGATGACCCACTTGATGATCGAAACGCTTATTGACATTAACTTTTCATCAGATACACTGATTTAGCTGCAAAGAATGGACAGGATAGCTTGAGTCTCCTGTTTCCCCCCTGAACCTAATTCTCCACCTGGTCCGACACATGATGGACAGCCCGTTTCACAGGGACATTTTTCTATTAAATCTTTTGAAGAATTTATCAACTCCTGAAGTCGATCAAAAAGAGATTTACTGAACCCGATCCCGGCGGGGATTTGTTCGTGGATTAATACGATAGGCCGATTATCACCAAATGGAGATTGAAAATCGGCGAAGAGCCCCAAGTCTCCAGGATCGCACATCAGCAGCAAGGGGGCAAGACCGTGAAGGATGTGGCCCAAACCGCGAATTCCGCTGTTTACACGAACAATTGCCTCTGCCCTTTGATGACAGCGGGGGCATAAACTGATTAAGTTTGAAAGTTTATTGGCGTCATCAATAGATGAAAAACTGCGAAGCGGTTGTCTGTGGTGCACGTGTAAAGGTTCTCCAGGAGAATTATTTTTACACATTTGGCACATGTGTTGATCGCGTTTGAGGACAGTTTTCCTGATCAGATCCCAGCCTGGGCCATAATCATTTGGACTGCTGGACCAAAGCCCCATGCTCCTTATCTGGTTCTCTGTATCTTGGGAAAGAGTGATCCAGCATCCTGTCGAAAGCAAGATTGTTGAAGGCAGATCAAGAGATTCCCTGCTGAGAACCTCATATGGACGCCATTTAATCTTTTTGAAACCGGTAACTCTTGTAGTGAGTTGAATTTCTCCGAGGTGTTTTATGCCTCCGGGAATTGGTTCTTCCTGGTAGCGTTCAAGTTCTATATAGCTGGTTTGTTTTTCTGCTTCAGTGTAATAATCTCCCAAAGCGGGTTTTAGATAGGCACGAAACCCTTCTAGATCCAAGTCCTTTACAAGGTAAGGATCACCTGTATGAAGGTAAACAGCCCCGGGATGAACCATCCAGTATGCGCTTTCAAGATCTACTTGTCCGATAGTACTCTGTTTTGAATTTTCGGATTCAACCAACAATGTAATTTGCTGAGAAGAAGCATTGCGCAAGGAGATCAATGATGCTGGGTAATCCTCATCCATCCAAAAATATTTATTTTTAGACTTATGAAGGTTTCCGACCGCTGATAGAGCTTCCAGAAGTTCCTCAGTTTCTGATACTGAAAACGTTCCATAGCTGGAACCGATAGTAAAAGGAAGCTCATAAGCTGCGCATTTTAGGTGAGCCAGGGCAATCAGAAGATTGTTGGCATCTATCAAACCACATTCGGGATTACTGCTAAAAATAAATTCCGGATGTAATGCGAGATATTGATCTATCGGCGTAGAAGATGTAACCAGGATAGATAGAGAGGGTTTGTCGGACCTTCCTGACCTTCCGGCTTGTTGCCAGGTGCCGGCAATGGTACCTGGATAACCCGCCAGGATGGCTGCATCCAGTCCGCCTATGTCTATTCCCAATTCAAGTGCGTTAGTTGCGGTTATCCCCCGAATATTACCATTACGTAAGCCAGCTTCTATTTTGCGGCGCTCTTTTGATAAATATCCGGATCTGTAAGATTGTACAGGATACGCAGATAAGATATCTTTCTCTTTCAACCCACGCAGCATGAACTCTACGGATCGTCTTGAGCGGCCAAAAAGGATTGTTTGGCTTCCGCTGGTTATCAAGTCGGAGGTCAATCTAATGCACTCATTTTGCATGCTGGCGCGGAGACCCAATTTAGGATCAATGATAGGAGGGTTGTAGATCAGGAAATGCTTTTTTCCCCTGGCTGATGTGTCATTATCTATAAGTACTGGATTCTCTTCTATCAGAGCGGCGGCTAGCTGGTGCGGGTTTCCGATTGTGGCAGATGTGAGAATAAATTGGGGAGAAGAGCCATAATGGTGAGCGATCCTTTTTAAACGCCTGATCACATTTGCAACATGAGAACCAAATACCCCTCGGTAGATGTGGATTTCATCCAAGATAATAAAATCAAGATTGGATAAGAACTCAGCCCATTGAATATGATTCGGGAGGATGCCCAGGTGGAGCATGTCTGGATTACTAAACACGACCTGTGCTGTCTGGCGGATCTTCGGACGGAAATTTGCGGGCGTGTCGCCATCGTATGCGGATACCAGGACGTCTGGAAACAGGCTGAACCAGTTTAACTGATCTTGAGCAAGTGCTTTTGTTGGAAATAATAATAGGGAGCGGCTAGAGCTGTTTTTTTGGATACGAGAAAGAATGGGGAGTTGGTACACCAGAGATTTTCCTGATGCTGTTCCTGTCGAAATAACTGTATGTTGGCCAGCCTCGATCACATCCCAGGCAGCTTTTTGATGTGAGAATAATGAGGAGATCCCAATCTCTCCCAGGATATCCTTAATTCCCTGATCGAGTCCATTTGGAAATTCTTCGAATTGGGGATTTCGTTCAGGGATCTCTTGCCAGGCGGTTATATTGGGCGCGACTGACGGATCTGTTTTCCAACGTCCGAGGACCGAAGATATCGACATGGGAGATATTTAATTCAAAACATAATGATTGGATGGTTATCAAAAATCAAATACACAAATTCTTTACGGTGGCTTTTAGTGATGCTTGAGGTAAATCAATGGTTAATCTAAACTCTTGATGAGTCAAGTGACAACGTGCCAAATTCTTGAGCCATGTCCTGCCTAAATTGCTGTGTATACAAGCGATAATACAAACCTTTTTGTCTAAGCAAGTCCTGATGGGATCCCATTTCTGCAATCTTGCCAGCATTGATATAAAGGATCCTGTCAGCTTTACGGATAGTCGAAAGGCGATGGGCGATGATAAAACTTGTTCTGTTGTTCATTAAGTTTTCCATGCCCTGCTGGATCAGGCTTTCGGTGATGGTGTCCACAGAGCTTGTTGCTTCATCCATTATGAATATATCTGGTTTGCGCAGGACAGCTCTGGCTAGACTGATAAGTTGTTTTTGTCCGACTGATAACAAATTCCCCCCTTCGCCAACCTCTTCCTTATATCCATTTTCTAGAGCTGAAATGAAATTGTGAGATCCGGCCAAATTTGAAGCATTGAGGATCTCTTTTTCAGAAGCATCAAGTTTTCCGTATCGGATATTTTCCTCAATTGATCCTGAAAACAAGTGAGGAGTTTGGAGAACAATACCAATTCGGGATTGGACGGAATCGAGTGTGTAGCCTGTATAGTCAATATTATTGATCAATATGCTTCCATCGCGCGGTTCGAAGAAGCGGCATAATAGATTCACTATGGTTGATTTGCCACCGCCGGTCGGGCCAACAAGGGCGATGGTTTCACCTTGTTTGACATCAAGATCAAAATGCTCAAGAACCATATCGTCGTCATCGTCATAATAAAAAGATACGTCTGTAAACATTATGTCTCCAGACATGGAATCCTGGGTAACAGAACCTGGAAGATCAAGGATATCTGGTGTGGAGTCTAATAGTGAGAAGATCCTCTCTGCTGATGCTATTGATCTCTGCATCTCAGCATACACTCTGGCAAGATCCTGGATAGGCCAGATCATAAACGTGATATAGGATATAAAGGCCTGGATACCACCTATGGAAATTCCGCCAATCTCCGCTTGTAGACCGCCGTACCAGACTACTGCGCCTAGCGCCAAAGCGCTGATTATCATTACGATTGGGAGGAATAGGGCGGAAAGCCAGGCGGCTCTGTACCCTGCCTTGTACATCTTATCTGTCAGAATTCCAAATTCAGCCATATTTTGAGCTTCCCGGCTGAAAGCTTTGGTTACCCTTACTCCTGTGATATTCTCATTATAGGAACCAGTTATCTTTGAGTTGATTTTCCTAACCTGGCGGTACTCTCCAATAATCTTCTTTTTAAATTGAGCAGCGACAACAACAAGAATTGGAATAATGGCAAACACGATCAACCCCAGGCGCCAATTGATAGTTATCATAAAAAATGTTGCTGTGATGATATTTAGGATGCCCCAGACCAAATCCAGGAACCCCCAGGTGATCAACTGGGCAACTCTTTCAGAATCAGAAGATACTCTAGACATAATCCAGCCCACGGGTGTTTTGTTGTAGTAAGAAAGGGACAGCTTCTGAAGTTGGCTGAACATCTTCTTTCTGAGGTCATATTGGACTCTCTCGCCCAGAATGCCAGCAAAATATATAAAGATGAATACGGCGATCGCTTGAACGATGATCAAGCCGCCATATTGAATAAATATTTCTTTTAATATTGAAAAATTACCAACCCCAATTCCTTCGTCGACTATGCGTTTGTGCAAATACGTGAAATAAGAATCAAGTACTGAGACCAGTCCGATAGCCAGAACAAATCCAACCACCCAAGTCTTGTAAGGTTTGACCTGGGCCAGAATTCTAAGCGCAACCTGGCCGGTAAACGCACCTTTGAATTCCTCTTCCTTGAATTGATATGCATCAGCCATAATGTGATCGCTTTACCCTAATCCGAGTTCTTTCTCAAGAGCGGAGTCAATTTTTGTTTGGATTTCAAAGATATCTTTATATTTACCTGGCAGGCGGATGAGGTCATTATGAACACCCTGCTGAATGATTTTTCCATCATCTAAAACTAAGATGAGATCTGCTTGCATCAAACTCCGGATGCGATGAGCGATGATAAAAGTTGTTCTTCCTTCCATCAGGTAGTCCAATGCATGGTGAATTTGAGCTTCAGTTTCTACATCGACGGAAGAAGTCGCGTCATCCAGGATCAATATCTTGGGATTTTTCAATAAAGTTCGGGCAATTGCAATTCTTTGCTTCTGCCCGCCTGAGAGAGTGACACCTTTTTCTCCGACAATTGTTTCATAGCCCTGGGAAAATTCGAGGATAACATCGTGAATAGCGGCCGCTTTGCTGACTTCGAAAAGTTCCTCGTCCTTAACCTCTCTGTCTACTCCGTAAGTTATGTTTTCCCTTATGGAACGGCTGAATAAAAAGGGTTCTTGCTCAACCATCCCGATATATTTCCGAAGGAAGTTACGGGAATACCCTTTTAAGTCGAAATCATCCAGGGTTAGCAGGCCTTCAGTGTAATCATAAAACCTGGGGAGCAAGTTGATCAAAGTTGATTTTCCAGAGCCTGGTCCTCCCAGGAGTGCGATCATTTGACCGGGTTCGCAGGTAAAGCTGATATCCTTCAAAACCACTGGATGATTTTCGTATGCAAAAGATACATGGTCGAATACAAAAGCACCAGTAACAGTTTCAGAAAGAGGTTTGTGTTCGCCAGTAGTTAAAGGTTCTCGTTCTTCTTTGACGACTTCGATAATTCTGCCGTACGAAACCAATCCGGAAGACATCTGGACAATCAGGCGGCCGAGGTTCCGGATGGGCCAGATGATCCAAATTATCATTCCGGCATAAGCCAGGTATGTGCCAACGGAGATCTCTCCATTGATAGCCATTGTTGCACCGAGGTAGTACCCGAATAACATCTGAGCGCCAGTAAGAATATCTGAGAAAGGCCAGAACAGAGCGTGCATTGTAAAGAATTTCTTTCCTTTGACGTATTTCTCTTTATTTTCCTTATCGAATTTTTTCTTTTCAAAATCCTGGCGGGCAAAGGCTTTAACAACGCGAACACCGCTCAAATTCTCCTGTAATGTATTTGATAGAACTGCTTCCTGATCCTGGTATTCTTCGTAGGCATCAGAAACCTTCCGGAAAAAGATCAGGGAAAGGAGAATTGTCAAGGGAACAACAATAATTGATAACAATGCCAAGCGAACATTCAATGTTAGCAGTACTATCAGGTTGACGATGAAAAGGAGCAAAATTCGTCCCATGCCAATAGCTCTGTCTGCGAAAAAGAGGCGGACAGCATCAACATCTGAGGTGGTCCTTTGGATCAACTCTCCGGTTTTTGATTTATCGTGATACGAAAATGACAATCGCTGGATGTGATCAAAAAGGAAATTTCGCAAACGGCGGGTTATGCCCTCAGATGTTTTTGCTGCCAACCTTCCGCTGAAATAGGTGAAGACTCCCTGGAGTGCAGCAAGGACGAAAAACGAGACCGCAATCAGGGGGATGTAGTACCCTGTTAGCTTTTCTGCGATCAACGCGTCAATAAAATTTCCCAGGATCAAATAAGTGGCAGACCTGAATGCAGCTGCGAAGCCCAGGCAAAGGGCAGCGACAAGATAGATTGTTTTATATCCGCGCATTAAATGCCAGAGGCTTTTTAGCTTATTTTTAAAAATAGTAGATCTAATATCAAAAGGTTCAGGGTATTGAGCCATAATCAATCTTTAGTTTATAGGGATGATCGCAATTTGGCCTTTGGCAATGATCAGGACCGGGATCTGGCCCTTGGTAAAGTTGGTAATTTGTTCTGACAGCATGTCGTAAGCGCTGCAAGGAATAGAAAAATTAATTATTACCTGTTCGGCAAATTCCTCATGATCGATATTGCCGCCGGCTTTTTTTAGAGTTCTAACAATCTGTTCATACAGGTTATATGGTCCTGTTATCTGGCACCGATTAACAATAACCTTCTTTGCCTTGGGAACAGCCTGGATGACAGATCTGGCAGATTCGCTGTAAGCTTTTACGAGACCGCCAGTACCCAGTTTTGTGCCCCCGAAATAACGGGTGATTACCATTACTGCATCACCGAGCCCGCTTCCTGCCAGCACTGCCAGGGCGGGACGCCCTGCAGTTCCGGATGGTTCTCCATTATCACTTGAGTGAGCGATAATTGTAGAGCCTGACCCTATTTGATATACAGGCACATTATGAGAGGCATCAGCATAGAGGTGACGAATTTCGCGGATAAAAGTCTTTGCTTCGGAGACGGAAAAAGCGGGTGCGATTGTTGCAATGAAGCGTGAGTTTAATATCCGAAGCTCAGTACTGAAGCGTGATGCTGGGATTAATGCGCCTAGATCTGTTTTGTTCTGATTTGGATTCACAAAGTCCTATTGTACATCAGGCTCAATGGGCTGGGAAGGTGGTAAAAAAAGGGGAGGGAGGAATAGCAGGAACTTCTAGTGATCGGAATCCTAATGCATTCATTTGAATTTGAAGTTCATTACATTGAACGAGGTTGTTTAATATGAAATATTACCTTGCCTATCAAGTCTGAGTAGGGAATAAACCCTAACTTATGACTGCTGATGCTTTCTTCGTGGCTTCCGGTTACTTTTAGATTTTCAGAATCGGGGTAATTTTTAGTAATGAGCTTAATCAAGCGACCGTATTCTGGGTGAAAGAATACTACCAAGTCGTCTTCTTTAAGGTTTTTGAATTGTCGATGAGATGTACTGACAAGCACAAAATCACCAGACAAAAAAAATGGTGACAGGCTGTTGCCTGTCACCTTAATGATTTTAAGCATTAGAGATCAGGGTAAACCATCTCAAGCCCTGGAGCGTAGGGGGCTTTAGCTTTTTTGATTTTCATTTCTTTGATTGCCCAGAAGATCTCTGCGAATTGGTTGATAGCTTCAACAAAAGCCAGGCCGTTGTCCCTGCCAGTAGTTTGGCGGCATTTTGATCCGATCTGCATGATCTTGTGAACTAAACCGGGCAGCTCAGGATATTTTTCTACGTGAGCGTCCTTGATAAAATCTCCCCAGATAACACGGATCTCATGTTTGGCTTTTTCGGCGTGATCCTCTTTGACAGCAATGTAGCGGGACATTGAGTTGTGATATTCAGTCTTGGATTTGGCATCACCCTCAGACAAGCCGGACATCAAGTCCATCATACGGACGACTGTTAAGGCGTTGATCTGAGCAGTGATAGGATCATAAATTCCACAAGGTACGTCACAATGCGCTTTGGCTGTTGAGAAGGGGCGTATATGGTCAATTGTGTTAATGAGTTTGTAAAACATGATTAGCTCCTTTGATTTCGAGTAAGTGCCGTCATTTTACCTGATGGGACTGATAAAAAATATTATATATTTATTAATTGAAAAGCTAGTGAATCTCGCCTTCAACTTCGCCTTCAACAAGATTATCCCAGGGATAATCTTCGGTTCCCCTTGCGGCTGCTCGAGTAGCAGGATCTTCTGCGAGGAATCCCCTGTATTGGTCGGGTATCAGGGCGGCAATCGCTTTCATTAACTCAATACCTATTTGATCCAGCTGTTCCCTGCGATCTCTACCGCGTCCTGAGGTAATGAATGGACCAACAGGCTTGCCGATCCGGATCACCGTTTTCGGTCGCTGCCCAAGTTTTATTGGGAAGATATCATTCAGCCCATGAATACCCAGGGGGAGGACCCTGGCGCCTGTTTGAGCCGCCAGGTAGGCTGCGCCGGGGCGGGCAGGACGCAGTACTTCTGCCCAGGACCCGCCTTCCGGCATGATGCCCAGGACACCGCTTTGATTTAGGATCTCTTCTGCTGCGCGTAGAGCATATCGGGATCCAGTGCCTCGAAATACAGGGAAATAGCCCCAAATCTCCGGTATGAATTTGACGATAGCTGGCGCATGTGGAAATTCTGCTCCCCCAACGTATTCGATTGGGTATGGCAAGGCATGCAGGACTGCAACGGGATCGATAAAACTGAAATGATTGGCGATCACCAGAAGGGGGCCAGTGTTGGGCAGATTTTCCCTACCTTCGATTTTTAGATCACTCAGCAAACCAAAAGCGCCTTTTGCCAGCAATTTGCAAAACTTACGGATCAATACCCTGCGTGGATAGATTATCTCTTGTGTCATTTTTCAAGATATTTCCTGGTGGGATCCTTGACGCCGAGCAGCACAAGGAGGCCTACGATAAGGAAAACAACAATCGAACCAAGAGCTACTCGCTGACCCGCTTGTTCGGCTAATAAGGTTGAGAAGCCGCGTGTATTCTCATAATATTTATAGGCTTCAAAAGCAAGAAAACCATAAACGGTTGGACCGATGAATGAAGACGTTCTGCCGGTAACCGCAAAAATACCGTAAAACTCCGCGCTTCTGCCTTCCGGTGCAAAGTAACTTACCATGGTTCTGCTTACTGATTGAACACCTGTTAAGGCAAACCCAGCCAATGCTCCGATAATATAGAATTGAACAACGTTTTGGGCGAATATCATACTGGTAACGACCAGAGCCATCATCAAAATGGAATAGATCAAAGTTTGTTTAAATCCAATCTTATTTCCGAGCAATCCAGCAAGGTATGCACCGATAACGCTGGTGACTTGAACGATGATCATGAAGATGATTAATTCAGTTTGTTCCATTCCAAACATAACAGCCCCAATGATCGAAGCAAAATTAAGGGCCATTAATATGCCGTCGTTATATATCAGGAAGGCGACAATAAAGCGGAGGAAATCCTTGAAGTTACCAAGAGCTTTAACAGTTTCGATTAATCTGGTTACGGCCATGGATAAGTAAGTTTCGCCCTCAGGAAGCTGCTTGGCTACGGCTCGTTCCTTGATCCATAACCAGGCGGGGATCGCCGAGGCGGCGAAATAGAGTGAGGTAAAAACCAACGAGAGGCGGATGATCAAAGTACCCCCTAGTACAACGATCAAGGGGAGCAAGATGAGAAGGATCAGAATTCCACCAAGGGATCCAACAGCCCATCCGTTTCCAGACACGCGTCCGCGGTCTTCCGGTTCAGCAATTTCAGGAAGCAGTGAATTGTAAAATACTTGACCGGAACGATAACCGATCTCGGCAATAATGAAAAATAACATGCCAAGAAAAATATCACCTTCTTGGACAAAAAAGAGCAGGCCCGTGAAAACCCATGTTATTGCGGAGAATATGAAAAGGAAACGTTTCTTTGAAGCTGAGAAATCAGCGATAGCGCCCAGAAAGGGGGAAATGATTGCAACCGATAACATCGCAATACCTATCGCAATGCCCCAGTATCTGGAGCCTTCTGCCCCACCCACAACCGTCCCTTTGAAATATGCTGAATAAACAGCAAGCAAGATTACTGAAGCATATGCTGAATTGCCAAAATCGTACATGTACCATGCAATATGCTCGCGATTTCTAGGTTTTTTTGTTAACGGATCAGACATGATATCTCCTTATGAATGTTGAAAAAAATGTAATGATTAACTTTTATCCCTTCTAGCTAATAGGGAGCGGATACGAGCGTGCTTTTCTCTTGTAAGAGGATAAAACCAAGCGATTATTATTGAACTGAATAAAAGCAACGCTCCAAATGGGCCTGTGAGAATCCGGATTACCATAATTGTAGTGTCGCTTTGTTGGAAAACAACTGCACCCTGGGGAGGGGATTGGTATCCAAACCATCCCAGGAGTTGCAATACCAGGAATATTGTAACTGCACCTGATAATTTCCTTGAAAAATTCTTGATTCCGTAATATACGCCCTCATGGCGATTTCGAGTGCGGAGTTCCTCCCATTCAAGGACGTCAGGGAAAATTGCATCTGGAAGAACGTGAGCGGTTGAAATGCTAATACCAGCAAGTACTGTAAGTATTAGGATGAAAATGGTTTGACCGGGCTTTACGATAATTATTAATGATTGAACGACCATCCAGAATAACATGCCAAATATATAAGCCTTGCGCTTGCTGGTCTTTTTGGATAGCCAATTCCAAATTGGCAAGGCGGCGATGGCTGTGATGAACATCAAGCCTAGGATGACAGAATCCTGGGAGATGTTAGAGCCAAAAATATTCATTTCAGCCGCTAAGTTGCCCTGGGCAATCCAATATGTCAAAAAATAGGGAAGCATTAAAGATACCATGTCTACTGTCATCCAATTCAACATGTAAAGACCGGTTGCATAACGAAAGGGAACATTTTGCCAGGCTGTCTCGGCAATCTCCTTGAGGGAATGGGTTTCCTGGGGTGGATTGGGATGTCGCTCGCGTACGAAGAAAAACATCACTAAAAAGGGGATAGCGCCAATGCCGCCAAAAAGACCGGAAATTAGCAAATAACTTTGGCTGAGAGTTAATCCAGATTGAAGGGCTGCGTTTTTAATCATGGGAGCAGCGACAGCAACTACGAGGGAAATTACAAGATTGAAGAACATTCGGTAAGTGGTTAATTCGGTCCTTTCGTCATAATCCGGGGTCATTTCAGGAGTTAAAGTATAAAAAGGAACCGCTACTAAAGTTTGGAGCGTGTCGCTGATTATATATGCCAGCGTCATATGAACGGCAAGGACGATCTGATTGTTCCAGGGTGGGGCCCACCACATTAATAAAAATGCCAAACCAAAGGGGATTGAGAAAAACAAGAGGAACGGTCTCCTGCGGCCCCAACGTGTATTGATTCTGTCGCTCAGCATTCCAACCAAAGGGTCGTTTATGGCATCCCAGATCACACCGATCAAAGCGGCATAAGAAGCCAGTCGTGCTTCCAAACCTACTACGTCAGTCAGGAAGATCGCGTAAAAGATTTGGCGAAGCGTTCCCCAGCCAGCTATACCTAAGTCGCCTGTTCCGTAAATTATTTTAGTGAATAAAGATAGAGGTTTATGATCAGTGTTGGTTGTTTCCATAAAATGCCTTTTTGCCTGTCTCACTGATTGAATTAACAGAAAATTATCATTAGAGTTACAGGTTAAGTTGATAAATTCTGTGTGTCTTTACCCAATCCATTACAAAATGACTGGATTCACCAAGGCTTGCAATGTTATCTTCCCTGGTCTGAACGGTTTCTACAAATTCAAAATCGAATTCACGGAAAGTTTTTTCAAATTCAGTGTACATGACTGCAGTGGGTCCCAAACCCTGGTATTCAGGGAGTATGCCAATGCCGTTAGAGTCCATATATTTTGTCGTTTTGAAATCCCGCATGATGTGAAACCACCCAAAGGGGAATAAACGGCCATTTGTTTTCTGCAAACCGCGGCAGATATTTGGATAGCTGAAGAGGAACCCGATGATTTTATCTTCCTTGTAAACTAGTTTGATCAAGCGTGGGTCAGCAACGGATAACATCCGCCTGGCGATAATTATGATCTCTTCTTCCGTAATGGGGCTGAAACCTTCGGATCCTCCAAACGCGCTGTTGTAAACATGGCGCAGTTCTGGAGTGATTTCCATAATCTCTTCTTTGGTCTCAAATTTTCTGACCCAGAAACCGCTGCGTTTCTTTACTTTTTCTGCAACTCGTCTGACTTTATCAGACAGGCCAGTTGAAATGTCTACATAACCGGAAAAGTAATCGAATTTCTTTTCAAATCCAGCCTCCTTCACGAGGCGGTCATAATAATCAAAATTATAGGGAATGCCAACTGCGGGGATATAATCAAAACCGTCAACCAAAAGACCTATACCGTCTCCTTGAAGCAAGCCTTTAGGGCCATACACTTGGGTGTAGCCTTTCTCCCTGGTCCAATCGAACACTGCATCGAATAGTGCGCCTGATACTTCGCTGGCATTGATTGATTCGTAGTAATAAAAGAAGACAGTGTCTAAATTATTGGCGCTATTCGACCTGGAATTGGCAATTGCTGCAATTCTACCCAAGGTTTTGTGATTGTCTTCTGCTAGGAAATAATCTGCATCTGAATGTTGGTAAAAAGGATGGTTTTCTTTATCGAGAACTTTACGTGTATCCTTCCTGAGTTGGGGAACCCAATAGGGGTTATCCCTATATAGATCAAAGGGGAATTGAATGAATTTTCTGAGATCTTTTTTATTGCGCGTGTCAAGTTTACGGATCTTCAATCCTGTCCTCCAGAATTCTTCGTAGAATAAAGGGATTATACCGTGAACTAAATTTGGAGCAATCAGATATAAAGGATCGTGTAATTATATGAAAAAACCTGTTGCAATTGTACTAGGTCCTGCATGGCTGATAATTGTTGGAGGTAAATAACTTATCTGTGATTGAAGGATAGTTAAACGGTTCATAAAATATGATGAAAGATTTTCGGCTAGGGATCGATTGTCGGTATGCATAATGCTCAGATGTCCATCCTTAGTAGGGGGATATTTATCAATCAACAGAGATATTAGATTTTCTAGTGCTTTTTTGAACTTCATCGCTTTCGAGTAGGATTCTACTTTTCCGCCAGACAAAGTCAAAATAGGTTTGACTTGAAGAGTGCTTCTAATTAAAACAGATCGTCCTCCGATTTTGCCTACGCGGGCAGATAAACAAGAGTAACAACAAGGAAATAGATCTTTCCGCGACTAGATAGGTCAATTTGCCGAGGATGGATTTATGCAAGTTGAACTCCTTTTTTATTCCAGAGAGATGTCAAGTGGACAACCGTACCTTGCGGACTGGCAAACAGCTGAGTATAGATAATTGGAATGTTCAAATCAGGGAAATTCAGTGTAGCAGTTTCTGTGGAACGGATATTTCCGCTTAAGTGAGAGGACGGGTGAATACAAAAACTCGGCACACCCGGATCTTGACGAGAAGGAAGATTGATGAAAACTTTTCAGGCGGTAGGCAGGAGGGGGCAAAACGCCAGATGAGTGTAATTTTTCCTGAAAGGAGATGTTGTCGATATCCAGTCCTTCGGTTTTCGATATCTCTCTAAAATGGATCACTTGGGGAATTACGGGAATTTCATATTCAATTTGGACAGATCGAGGAAGACAGGCAGTTGTATCGGAAATGATTTTGACCATAAGACAAACTCGCTAAAATTGCGTATAGGCAAACACGCTTCAATTTATCTGAACTCACATTCCTGAATGAAGTATAGGAAAAATACATGGAAATGAAATTTATATTCCTATGACGGGTTTTGTTAAGGAGTAATAATATTGAACAAAATATTATGGTACACTCAAAAAAGGAAAAAAATTTCATACTTTGAGAACTTTCTTAGTAACAATGAATCCTGAGGAGAAATCGTCATGCAATATCATATTTTGGTGATTGACGACAACACGAAAACCCTAGATGTTCTAAAGCTGGCATTGGATAGGGCAGGATTCAGGGTATCGACTGCAAATTCATGGGAAACAGTAGAAGATAAGATCAAGATTGGTTATCGGATCAAGGATCCTTTCGACTTGATTGTGCTGGACTTAATGATTCCAGAGAGATCTGGCTTTGATATTCTCAGAACATTGCACACGATTCTCGTACCTATGCCCCCAGTCATTGTTTTAAGTGCGATAACCGATATCAAAAAGAAAGTAGAAGCCAGAGATATGGGGGTGGCCAAATATCTAACCAAGCCAACCACTCCAGATAGATTGGTTAAAGCGATCAAAGATGTTCTGATCTAAGGGCATCGGGTTGCAATCTGAAAGATAAGGGTGGCTAGAGGCTGAAATAAGTCAGAAATCCAAGACCTAATACTGCGCAATATCCAGCAAAAATAAAAAGAGATTGGCTGGATAAATATCCAATAAACCAGCGAATTGCAAAGTATCCTACTATGGCTGAAGTTAAAAATCCGGCCAGATAAACTGGTAAGTTAGTTAATAGTTCCGGGCTTTGCAAAAGGTCTATCAGAGCTAACAAACCGGCTGCAGACATGACAGGAACAGCCATTAAGAAGGAGAACCTGGCCGAAGTGCTTCGGTCAAATTTCCTTATTAACCCTCCTGTTATTGTAGATCCCGATCTTGAAATTCCCGGAAAAAGTGCTAGTGTCTGAAATATTCCAATAATTAGGGAATCCAGCCATGTAATCGATTCGAGTTTTCGGACACGCTTTCCTAATAGCTCTCCGATTATTAGCAGTAAACTTGTGACAAGTAAAAAAAACGCCGCAGATCTCGGATCGCTAAATGCTTCTTCGAAGGTGTCCTTGAATAGAACTGCTGCTGTGCCTGCGGGAATGGTTGCTAATGTGAGATACCACCCTAGACGGGAGTTAAAATCATCAAAGGGTTTTTTATTGATAATTCCCTGAATGAAGGCCTTCAATATCGAAACAAGATCCTTCCAGTAATAAATAATGACAGCTGAAAGAGTAGCGACCTGAACAAGAATGTCAAATACAAATGCTTCCCGGGGGTCAATATCCCATCCGAAAAAATATGGAGCGAGGACAAGGTGACCTGAGCTCGATATTGGCAAAAACTCAGAGGCCCCTTGAATGATTCCAAGAACAATTGATTGAAAGAACGTCATTACGATTCTCCATTTTCTTTTGTTTTAGACAGGAAATCTTTCAGAAATGCCTGGAAAGATCCCTCAATGATCACGCTGCGAAGTGTCGCGGACAGGTCTATTAGAACATGCAGGTTGTGAATAGATAACAGGATTGGGCCTAGTAGTTCATTTGCTCTTACGAGATGCCTGATATATGCTCTGGAATAATTTTGGCAAGCATAACATGTGCAGTTTTCTACTAAAGGACCAGGATCTTTCTCGTAAATCTTTTTGGTGATATTTAATCTACCAAAACGAGTGATGGCAGTTTTATGACGGGCAAGGCGAGTAGGATTTACACAATCAAATATATCAATGCCCCTGGCGACACCCTGAACGATATCAAGAGGTGTACCAACGCCCATCAGGTATCTTGGTTTAGCATCTGGTAAATAATCTGGGACTATATCCAGAATTTCAAGCATTTCTGTTTTCTTTTCACCGACTGATAATCCTCCGATAGCATTTCCAGGAAAGTCAAGACCGGCAATATATTGAGCTGATTGTATTCTGAGGTCAGGAAAGATACCCCCCTGAACGATGCCAAATAGGGCTTGATCCTGGCGACGCTTCGCTTTTTTGCAACGATAAGCCCATTGATGAGTCCTGTCCATCGCTGCCTCATTATAGGTCCGGTCATACGGGTTTGGACACTCGTCAAAGCACATGATGATGTCAGCACCAAGGTTTTCCTGGATTTGGATCGATTTCTCAGGTGTGAGAGTGTGATAAGAACCGTCAATATGGCTTTGGAAAGTTACGCCTTCATTCGTGATCTTATTTATTTCTCCCAGTGAAAAAACCTGGAAACCGCCCGAATCTGTCAATATGGGCTTTTGCCAATGCATAAAATTGTGCAATCCACCTAAATCGGCGATAAGTTGATCGCCAGGGCGAAGGTAGAGGTGATATGTATTGGCGAGCAGGATTTGAGTATCTAGCGTAATCAGCTGGTCTGGAGTGAGACCTTTAACTGTTGCTTGAGTACCGACTGGTGCAAAGACCGGGGTATTGATCGGACCATGAGGAGTGTGAAAAATACCAGCTCTTGATTTTCCGTCTTCAGCTTGGAGTTCAAAAGTAAAGTGCTCAATCATAGCGTGATTATATACTAATTCTTTAATCATATATTTTGTATTTGAACGAAAAAATAGAAAAATCCTGCATGATATAATTATCCAAATTCAAGGATAGAGGTAACAAAAATATTAAGGATTAGGCAAAATCAATTATGCTCCCTGATCACAGAATTCGGCAGAGAGATTATTTGCTGGAGATAACTCGAAGCTTAACCCAAGAACTGAATCTTGATATTCTGCTGCAAAGGATTTTAGATCTTGCCGCAGAGATGTTGGCGGGTAAAGCGGGATTAATTGCACTTCGGGAAGAAGAAGGCGGCTGGAATATCGGAGCATCGTATGGTATTCAGCCAACTTTTTTGCAGTACCTTGAACCTATCCTGGCAGAAATTCCAGAAAAGGAAGATCAGGCCGGCCAAGAACTTCCTCAGGTTAATAGGATGCTGCAGCTGCTGACTAAACGAGCGAGTATGAATTTGCTTACTGGTGTTGGCCTTCCTCTAATATCAGAAAAACGTGTAATTGGCCTGATATTTATATTCAGGGGGTATGAAGGCTCATTCTCAAAGAATGACCGGGCGATATTGCAAAGTTTTGCTGATCAAGCTGCGATAGCGGTGATAAATGCCCAGTTATATACCCAGGTCTCCAGGGATAAATCTAGGTTGGATGCATTAGTCGATTCTGCTGCTGACGGAATAATCATCATGTCGGCAAACCATAAAATAGAAAAATGCAATCAGGCATTCGCCAGGATATTAAGGAAGGACGTATCGGAAATTGAGGATTCTCATCATGATGAAATATTCAATTGGGAATCTCTCCAACAAGGCACTTCACTTGAAGAAGCTGAATTAAGTGGGTGGCCATTAACGGCTAATGCAAATCTCTACGTTGAAGGTGATTTAAAAAGAACATCGGGAGAGATCATACCTGTAGGTGTCACTTATGCGCCGCTTCTCTCTGGCGAAGGCAAATTGATAAATATCATTGCTTCTATACGCGATATCACTCATTTCAGGGAAGCAGACGAAATCAAAAGCGTGTTCATTTCAATTGTCAGCCATGAGTTAAAAACTCCTGTTGCTCTGATTAAAGGATATGTTGGAACATTGAGAAGAAAGGACGTTTCCTGGGATAGCGAGATAGTCCAGGATAGCCTGGAAGTCATAGAAGACGAAGCTGACAGGCTCACTGAATTAATAGAGAATTTGTTGGACGCATCCCGTTTACAAGCTGGTGAATTTAGCTTGAATTTAGCTGAAATTAAAATGGATAAGCTGGCTCAAGAAATGGCAGAAAGATTTCAAACTCAAACTGATCGGCATAAGATAGTTGTCCAATTTCCAGATGAGTTCCCTGTTATTGTTGGAGATAAAAATAGGCTTGAGCAGGTATTTTATAATTTATTATCTAACGCGGTTAAGTATTCACCAGAAGGTGGAGAAATATCAATTAGCGGACAGATCAGATCCAAACAAATAATTATTTGTATCCAGGATCAAGGTATAGGTATTGCGCAGGAAGATGTTCCTCACATTTTTGATAGATTCTTCCGGGCAGCTGAAGCAGCTAAAAATACTCAGGGCGCGGGATTGGGCTTATATTTGAGCAGGGCTATTATTGAAGCCCATAATGGCAGGATTTGGATTGAACCTCGTCAGGAAACTGGAACGCGGGTTTGTTTTTCTATATCAAGTGATTAGATTAACAGGAAATAAATTAAAGCAAATAATATAAGGAAATCGGTGTAGTTATGGCAAGAATCCAAACAAGTTGTCCAAATTGCAGTCAGCCCTTGGCTGCAGAAATCTTCCAAGTTATCGACGTAAATAAAGATGTTCAACTCAAGGAAGTATTGTTAGCGGGAGGACTAAACTTTGCACAATGCCAGGTTTGTGGTTTCCAGGGCCAGGTTCCTGTTCCGTTGGTGTACCATGATAAAGAAAAGGAATTATTATTGACCTTTACGCCGCCTGATACATCAAAGACAATGCAGGAAAAGGAAGCCGCTCTCGCCCCTCTCCTGAAACAGGTTATCGATAATCTAGAACCCCAAGATCGCAAGGGGTATTTATTCCAGCCGCAATCCATGCTGACAATGAATAATCTTGTGAAGAACGTCCTTTTGGCAGATGGGATAACTGAAGAAATGATCCAGGATCAACAAGAAAAAATGAAGCTGCTGGACACATTATTTAATCAGGATGGAGAAACTCTAAAAAAGACAGTAATTGAAAATAACGAGAAAATTGATAGGGAATTCTTTGCGATGTTTGCAGAAATTGCCCAAAGGATAATCGCCAACCGGGATGAGCAATCAATAGAAAAAATAAGGACCCTTCAGGACGTGCTGATGGCGGAGACTGAAATAGGGAAAGAAATTCTGACAGAAACCCAAGAAATTCAGGTGGCTACGCAATCCCTGGAAGCTTTGGGAAAAAATCTTACTAGGGGATCTTTGCTGGAATTGGTCATCAAGGCGCCAAACCTTGAAAGGGTGAAAGCCTTAGCAGGCTTAGTCCGCCCAGCTATGGATTATGAATTCTTTCAAACATTCACTGAAAGGATAGAGGCCGCAGCAGAGAAAGACCGAAAAGAGATGGTCGAAAAGCGGAACCTTATATTAAAGGTCACGCAGGAAATTGACGAACAACTTAAACAAAAAGCAGCCGCGGCAGTCGAAACCATAAACCAGATCATTGAAAACGAATCGATTGAAGAAAGCTTGATGCAAAATATTGGCCTCGTAGATCAATTTTTTGTACAAGCTCTATCGGAACAGATCAACCTGGCGGAAGAAGGAAAGGATGACGAACGTAAAACCAAACTGATCAAGCTTTTTCAGATCATTAAGGAGCTAACGACTCCCCCGGAGCTGAAAAAGGTTGAAGAGTTGGTAGCCATTTCAGATAATAGTCATAAACTTGAGGCTGTTTTGAATGAAATGGATCCAGAGCTCTCGGAAAAAGTAATCAGCTACCTGACTTCGATTATTACTAATTATGAAGAACAGGCTACCCAGGGAGAAGGGGAAAATCTTGAGCAGCTAAACGAGACATTGAGCAAATTAAAAAAAGTATTTAATGAGTTACTGCGAAAATCGATGGAAAGTAAGATGAAATAGGAATTTGTGATAAGCGGAGTACGCAGAATGGTTATCGAGATGATTTCTCATGATAATCCCTGGGTGAACGGTGGGTTGTCTAATCTGAAACCTTGACCGCGGACAGTGATGATATAGTCGTGTTCTGAGTCAAGATCAATAATTCGCTCACGAAGCCTTCTTACCAGGGCATCTAGCGCCTGATCAGTAACTCCAAGGGATTGTTGGGAGCCCCACACTCCGTTAATAACTTCGGATCTGGATAACACGCGACTACCTGATTCGGATAGCAGGGTCAGGAAACTGAATTGCAGAGCTGATAAAGGTGGATTTAGCTCACGGTTCAAAATCCAGGTTCTGTGGGATTCTTTCTCAAGTCTTAAACGACGAAAATATGAGATGACTGAAGATTCGAAATCTCCCGGTGCTAGTGGAACAGTTGCATCTTGGCCAAGGAAAACAAATTCCTGAGCCAGGGCGATTTGGATGACGTCCCCATCCTCCAGGATGATTTTGTCGGCAACAGGTTTACCGTTATGAAAAGTGCCATTTTTACTGCCAAGATCTTCCAAGGCGGGGCCATCGTCAGACAGGAATAACCGGGCGTGTTCTCTAGACACTTGCTGGTTAGTTATGGCAATATCGCAGGATCCGGTCCGGCCGATGATCAGCTGAGTAGCTAATGACCACCGGTAACCATTTAGAGGACCGCCTTGACCTACGAGAACCGGCTGAGCTTGAGTAAAATCAGTCATATGACCTAAGTAGATATAAGGTATACCAATTGGATTATAATGCAATTGGTATTTGATTAATGCGGGAATATAAAGAGATATGAATAATAATCTGATCCCTGGCGATGTAATTAAGGATCGCTACAAGATCAAAGAAATCATAGGGCAGGGGGGAATGGGAAGCGTTTTTCTGGCCGACGACTCAAGGTTGGCTGGAAGGCTGTGTGCTTTAAAAGCTGTTCACTATGAACAAAATCTACCAGAAGATGTAATTAAGCAGACCAGGAAACAATTTAAGCGTGAAGCAACAGTATTGGCGATGCTCGACCACCCAAATCTTCCCAAGGTTTCTGACTTTTTCTCGGATGAAAATATTGATTACCTTGTTATGGATTACGTTCCTGGAAAGGATTTACGCACTTTGATGCAGGAGGAAAAGAAAAAAGGGAAATTCCTGACAGAGAGGGTAGTGTTGAATTGGGCGAGCCAAATTGCTGATGCTCTGATATATCTCCATAGTCAAACCCCTGTTATATTGCACCGGGATATTAAACCTAGCAATATAAAACTTACTCCTAATGGGATCATCAAATTGGTGGATTTTGGACTTGTAAAATTATTAGTCTCTGGAGAGAAGACAATCACTGTCGTTCATGGTCATGGCTCTGCTTATTACACTCCGCTGGAACAATATGGAGGTGATACAGGCCATACTGATCCAAGGAGCGATGTTTACTCTTTCGGGTCGACCCTTTACCATTTGTTAACGAATAAAGCACCTCTTGAGGCCAGACAGCGTTTCTTGGAATCTGCAGAGGTTCAATTGATCAGTGAAATTAACAAGGGAATCAGCCCTAGAACTGAAAGGGCAATCGCCCTGGCAATGTACGTTCATCCTGATAAAAGAATTCAAAGCGTTGTGGAATTTAAAGAAGCGCTCTTGGGAGATTGGAACCCACGGCAAAATCCTAATGGAGCTATGCCGGGGCCGAATATTTGGGATTTGATTAAGGCTACAGAAGAACAAGTACTCACGTTGATAGCCCTCCTGATGTTTATGATCAGCATTGTTGCCACACTGATGAAATAAGATCAGGAATCAAAGAATTTTTGATAAAGATAAGCAAAGAGCCAGGCCAGCAAAGATCCGACCAGAACACCTAGAACGAGTCCCAACCTGCTAACACCATTTGAATATATTAACGATACACCGGGTAGATCCAGGACAATGTAGTTGTAAATAAACAATCCGGTAATAAAGCTGGCCAGGCTCCAGCGGATTCCCCAGCGAACCAGTCCGCTGGTGGCTCCCACCTGATAGGCAATCACAGACACAAAAATAATAACAGCCAATGAGAATAGCCAACTCCTCCACGGAAGGACTGAAGCCTCATCATTTTCCGGGGAGCCAATAGTTGGGTCTTCAGCAGTGGCGGGAAGACTAGAAGACTGCTCAGCCTCTTCTTCTGGGTCTCCCTGAAAATCATTCCCAGAGCCGTTTATTGAATCTCCCAGAATATTTACTTCAATAGAAGAAGAACGAGCCAGGGAGCTTTGAGCTGAGACAATGATTTTATAACCCTCTTCTACAAGATAGCTTGAAGATGCCATGCCATTCTGAGTTGTTACAGTTGGGAGGTAAGTTGAATTGCCTTGAGAAGTGATAATGAATTCGACCGGAGTTCCATCTGGTACAGGATTACCGTTGTAATCCAGGATAATTCTTGTATGAAGATTGATTAAATCTTCAACGCGATAAATTGGGATGGAAGATGTGCTGTCCGAAGGTTCAGCTATGACGGAGGTGTCTTGAAATTCCCCAACATAAATTTGAAAAATATTTTCGGGGTCAGGGGATGTAGCCGAGATTAAATCATAATTTACTCCCGGAACTGAGACAGGTAAACTTCCAGGGTAGGATGGAAGCTCCTTGAACAATATTCTCGCCGAGGTATCCAGGGCGGCGGGCAATTTGCTGTACAATGCAAAAAAGGCTGAAATTTTAGAGATATTTGTAGCGTCAAGATAATAAGGGGCACCATACGCGAATAAGATGATTATTTTATTCTGCAGCAAATCCTGTCGTTCAGCCAGGAGTCTTGGAAGCGCAAAAGAATAAGGTCTTTGTTCATTCACGTCAAGGGCAGCAATGATAATCCAATTTGCGTTATAAAGGTCTATTACCATCTGCTCAACTTCTTCGGGGAAATCCAACAAAAGCGTCAGGTCTTTAAATGAGTAAGAAGTTATATTAGCCCGGACCAAATGCCTCCCCGAAAAAGGACCGTATAAACGGATTATTGCATCTTCAAGTGAGGTGTTTGAAAGGGTTGCTAGTTCGGGGCAGTCACTGCAAACAGAAGTTGATTCAGTATCTGACAATATCACAAGGCGATCAGAAGATGTGGGGGCGGATTGAAGCACAGCATCTAGTTCGGAAAGGTCAGGATTGATTAATGTGACACTCTCTCGTGAAACAAGTTCTGATATATCGCTATTACCAATTGCGGATAGTGTATTTTCAGACGTTAGAACTGTGGAAATATTAAAACTTGGATAGATGGCATGCTTGAGAGCTAATATTCTTAACACAGATCTATCGACTCGTTCAGCAAAATCCTGATCTTCGGTGTATTTCAAAGCAAAGAACTTTAAAGTTGAAACGATCTCATGGCTGGGAATCGGGTTATGCTCATCACTGTAATTGCCCAAATAAAGGATATCGTTGCCTGCAATAAAAGCGTCAACAGCTACCCGGTCGAGATTATAGGATTCTCCTGACGGGTCGTACAATTGCCTTAGCGCCAGGCTGCCAAGGTTGTCACTGATAATCAATCCACCTTCGTTCCGCCAGGTACCGAGGGATTCCAGCCCCATAAGGAGTTCAAAAGCCTGGGGATCCAGGCTGATGGGGCGTGTTGTAGATCGGATATTGCCTTGGAGGCCCTGATAGCGTATATGAGAATTTAGGAGAGCATCTGCTGTTGAAGCGGGATCAGGCGCGTTTCCAGTCACAGCGAAAAATGGTGCCAGATCGATCTGTTTTAATTGTTCGAGAGATTTTCTGACAGTGGCAACTTCCTCTTCCGGAAGGCGATCTGAACTTCCTAGTCCGGGAAAATACTTGGCTACTACTGCGATATTATTCAAGCTTCCATTGTGGATCCCGCGAATATAAGCTTGGCCAAATTTCCCAACCCAATAAGGATCTCCACCAAAAGAGCGCACACCTAGGTCGCTTTGGCCGGGGGAAGAATTAGACACGACATCAAGACTGGGCCCAAATAACAAGTTAATTCCAAGCGATGATAGTTCGCGACCAACCTGAGAGCCTACCTGTTCAGCGAGGGAGGGGTCCCAGGTAGCACCAAGGGACATCTGACTGGGAATTGGGCTGAGACCGGAGATCAATTCAGAAAATTCAGACCGATCCCCTTCCTGAGATAACCCAACTAATAATGGGACATATTGAGAGTTTTGACCACCTGTAGATGCAGTTTCGTCGTCGGGAAGATTTGATGCATCGAATTCAATCAGCTGGAGATTTCTGATCAAATTCCAGCAGCCCTCAGGTGTTCTTTCCTGGTCTTGAAAATTATCATTGTCACGATCCAGAACGACACCACCGATATGATAATTGGAAATTAGATCAAAGATAGCTGAAGCCGAGCTGGTATCTGCTCCATTGAAGGAAATTAAAAATAATTGCCCCACTTTTTCTTCAGGGGTCATGGATGCCAGCTGGATCAGGGATGCTTCTGGAGGTGACTTGGAAAACTGAGCAGCAGAAGCTGAATTTTCCGGGAATGCTGATATAAAAAGTGATCCGATGATGGAGATACTTAGCAAGGCGTGCTGTACGAGAATGCGAAATTTCATTGAAATTACTTGTCCACTACGAATATGGGGGTCCAATTGATTTAATTACTATTGTAACCGCTCTCGCTCAATATTCGTAATCCAAGTGCGGGGTCACCTGTGAAAAAGCCGTCCACTCCGCAATCCAGGGCATGTGATATATCCTCAGGATGAGTCAATGTGTAGGTAAAGACCCTTTTTCCTAAAGCATGAAGGGCATTAACTCGCGATTCAGTTACGCTAGAAAACGAGATATTTATGGATTGGTAACCAGATATTAATCCGGAGAAAAATATACAAAGATCAACATGGCCTGGTTTGCGCAGCAGTAATCCTCTGGGAACTGTAGGGAGATACTGCACTATGCGTCTAAGAGCAATGGGGTTGAAGGATGAGATCAGGACCCGGTTATTGCCGTGGGAGTCCTGAACGATTTTGGCAACTTTGGAGGGCAGGCTATCTAGTGGCGAAGTGAGATTCTTTAGCTCGATATTCAGGAATATATCCGGATTAAGATCATTGAATATTTCATTCAGGGTTGGTATCTTGGCATTGGGATAAGAAGTCCCAAATGCGGCACCGACGTGGAGGGATTTCAGTTCTTTGAGCGTGAGCTGACGTATTTTTCCTGAACCATCAGTTGTTCTGGAAACTGAGCAATCATGAAAGACGACTACTTCGTCATCCGCTGAAAGTTGCACGTCTAATTCGATAACTGGAGCGCCCTGGCTAATTGCTAAATTGAATGCTGCCAGGGTGTTTTCAGGAGCGTGGACGCTGGCACCTCTGTGAGCAATAACGACAGGACTGGGAAGGGAGTTCAGCATTAACAACCAGATTGATTATTTATAAATCGACGAAAAACGCATCAGCTGCCTGGTCTATCAATTCCCTGGTCATTTCTGGTTTGCACCCGAGGAACTTTGAGATGTCTAGAATCTGATTGCAGATCTCTCTTGGATGTGAACCGCGCAAATTACGGCCAGGTTTGATATACCAGTTCTTAATTAAGTAGGCCAGGTTTTCCTCGTTGAAAGGGATTTTCTTAGATTCTGCAAAAGATTTGAATATTGACCTGTACTCCTCAAAGGACGGGTCGCCGACCCTGATCTTGTGGCGAAGGCGTCTCAGGAATGCCTCGTCTACAAGGTCTCTGGGAGGAAGGTTGGTGGAGAATACGATCATCTCATTAAACGGAACTTCAACCTTGCGTCCTGTGTGAAGGGTAAGGAAGTCGATCTGATTTTCAAGAGGGATGATCCAGCGATTTAATAAGTCAGTCGGCCTGACTTGCTGACGGCCAAAGTCGTCAACTAGTAAAATTCCGCCTGCCGCTTTGAGCTGGAATGGAGCTTCGTAAAATTTCGTAACAGGATTAAAAACAAGATCAAGGTCAGTTAGTGTCAATTCACCGCCAACCACAATAAATGGCCGCTTAATGCGGATCCAGCGTGGATCGCGCCTCATTCCGGTTTTTAATTGACCAGTTCCTGTTTCTGCTATATCGCCTTCAGGGATGATTTCATGATTCACAGAATCGTACAGTTTTACGACCTGGCCTTCGATGAAGATGGCGTAGGGGATGTAAATACTTTCCCTGAGAATCATCGAGCCTACTGCCCTGGCAATACTGGTCTTGCCGTTGCCGGGAGGGCCATATAAGAATACGGAAGTACCGGAATTAATTGCTGGGCCTACCCGGTTAATGATGTCTTCAGAAAGGGTTAAATCGGCGAGGTATGCTCGGAGCGCCCGAGGAGAAACATTCAATTTACCGAGACTTTGGCGAATAATCGCTCTGTTATAATCCTCCAGCGGGACCGGGGCCTGAGCTGCGTACTGGCTGCGGTCCAAAGCTTCGCGGGCCCGTTTCATACCAGCCTGTGTAATTCCATATTGATAGGATCCTTCACCGAGGCCCATTGTGGATGCCTTGACTTCAATGAATTTCTCTCGTTTTAGAGTTTCAACAATTTTGTCTACTATTGCAGTGTAGGGCAATGAGATTTTTTCCGCGATTTCATATCCAGTTAGGTAGCCCTGAAAATAGAAAATTTTTAACGCAAGATCCTGGAGCCAGAGTTTCGATAAACCGGTATCGCTTATTTGCGTGATAGGAGGAGGACCAAAGGGTTTTGTGCCTGTGTGGTGGAATTCGGCCTCGGGAATGGAGGGTTGCACTCTGGGAGGATTCATAGATCATCTCCAATAGATATCAATTATTATTGCGTTATAATAGACTAAAATACGCTAAGAAATTATAGCATGGTTAATGTGGAAAAACATAAATGATGACTGATATGAGACTATCTGTAATAATACCTATTTATAACGAAATCCATACTCTAGAAGAAATTATCTCCAGAGTTAAGAAAACTAATCTTGCAGATGAAATTATCCTTGTAGATGATGGTTCAATTGATGGCACAAGGGATCTTGTTGAAAACTACAAGGGCCAGAAAGGATTTGTAGTTGTAATGCATGAAAAGAATCAGGGTAAAGGGGCAGCGGTTCGGAGCGGGTTTGAAGTCGCCGAAGGTGACATCTTTTTAATCCAGGACGCAGACCTTGAATATGATCCTAGAGAATACCCGAACCTCCTAAAGCCGATAGAAGAAGGGTTGGCCGATGTTGTTTATGGATCGAGGTTTTTAGGGGCTGCTAGAAGGGTGGCGATGTTTTGGCATATGATAGCCAATAAATTACTTACGTTATTTACCAATGTATTATATGACACTATATTGACCGATATGGAAACAGGTTATAAAGTATTTAAGCGTGAGGTAGTAGCTGATATGCCTTTGCACGCTAAAAGATTTGAATTTGAACCCGAGTTCACGGCAAAAATATTGAAAAGAAAATATCGGATATTTGAGATTCCGATCACTTTTAATCCCAGAGATTATAAAGAGGGAAAGAAAATCGGCATAGCGGATGCTTTTGAAGCGATTTGGGCTTTGGTTAAGTATAGATTTGTCGATTAGGAAGGGACCAGATCGAGAACCTGGAGCTGAAGCGTTTTTGTTCCGAGATAATAATTGATCTTCAGGTGGTAAGCCAGGTCAAATTCTGGGGGAAGATCGAAAATCAGGTCGCCCAGGCCAAAACCTATTGTGTCCATCGAAATATTTCCGTCAGATACAACCATTTTTAGGTGGTTAGAATTCTTACCGACCCGTTTGGGTTTGATTGCTTTTAGATTATTTGTTACAAAAACAGGTAAAGAGTTCCCGGCGCCAGTTGGTTCCAATTTCTCAATTTCTGCATATAGAGATCTGTCTAAATCTTTTAAGGATACCTCAGCGTCAATCTCTAAAGTAGGCAGGCGGTTGGAATCTTTAAGCTGTACGCTAGCCTGGTCAACCAAAAATTCCTTTAATTGTGGAATTTTGTCGTTTTCAATTGTGAACCCTGCGGCCAGGGTGTGCCCGCCGTAATGGACAAAAAGCTCTTGGCAAGAATCCAAAGCCTTGATTATGTTGAAATCCGGAATACTACGACAGGAAGCGGTTGAGGTGTCCTCCCCTGTTTGGCCTACTATTGCAGGCAGATTGTATTTTCTGGACAAGAAACCTGCTGCTATACCCGCCAAACCGATGGATATGTCAGATGAGAAAACCATAAGTAGGGGAGGTAGAGGTATTTCATCTAAAATGAAATTTTCTACCTTTGTTTCTAGCTTTCTGCTGAGAGATTTCCTCTTATCGTTGTGGATCTCAATTATTTGGGCGTAATTGCTGCATTCATCAAGATCTGAGTTTAGAAGTAAGTTTAGTGGAGTAAGGGCCGATTCCGAGTCTAAGCGACCTGAAGAATTTAAACGAGGAGCGATTTGATAGCTAATATCTGAGGCATTAATCGTTCTGTTCATTATGCCCGATACGCTTAGCAACGATTGGATTGATTGGCGGTTCTTGATCTTAATTTTGGACAATCCTCGTCGGACAAGATACCTGTTTTCTCCGTTCAATGGAACAATATCAGCAACAGTGCCTATCGCTACCAAATCAAGATAATCATCCGGGTTGAGACGAGATACGCGTTCACTTAGCGCGCAGATTAGTTTATACGCTACCCCAACTCCGGCAAGGTTTTTGTTCGGATAGGGGTCATCTGGAAGTTTGGGATTAAGTAAAGCGGCTGCGGGCGGGAGCTCGTTACCTGGCGTGTGATGATCAGTTATAATCACTTTCATTTCGTGAGAATTAGCGCAGGCAACCTCTTCTAATGAACGAATGCCATTGTCAACAGTGATCAAAAGTGAAGTACCTTGTTCAGAAAGAGATTTAATGGCTGCTGTGTTTAAACCATAGCCCTCGTTTTGCCTATCCGGTATATAAGGTATGACAATAGCGCCAATTTCTCTCAATGCCAGTGTGACCAGAGCTGTAGAAGTAATACCGTCTGCATCGTAATCGCCGTAAACAGCAATCACTTCCTTGTCTTGGATAGAATCTAATATAAGCTGGCAGGCTTTTTCAACATGGAGTAGATTGATATTTGAGTACCATCCGGGAGCCTTGGGTAAAAGAAAACTCAAAGCATCTTCAAGTGTATTAATTCCGCGTTGGTACAACACAGATTGAATAGCTGGAGAAAATGTATCTAAATCATTTTGAACATCTTCAGGAACCGAGGTAGGGTACCGCCAGAGAAATCTCTGATGAGGCATAGAAATTGATTCCCCTTCTATTTTGTGAGTCCCAGATTATTATTTGCCAGATGTGATTTCCCTCGAAAGAACTAAAGCCCCCATTAAACCGGAATTATCTCCAAGAGCAGCGGGTAAAATTTCAAGTTTTTCGAGGAATACATCGGAAATTACATATTCTTTAACGGAATTTCGGATAGGATCGAACAATATATCTCCAGCTCTGGAAACGCCGCCGCCTATAATGATCCTGGGGACATTGAAAATATGAAGGAGATCAGCTATCGCCAGGCCAATATATTTTCCGGCTCGTTCATAAGCAGCCAGGGCCAACTGGTTTCCGTTTTCTGCTGCATCTGATACCAGCTTGGCATTTAATTCGCCATCCGGAAAATGTTCTTTCAAAGATTCGTCAGCAAGCTGTGATTTTACCCAGCGGACAATTGAAGGACCAGAGGCGATCGCTTCCAGATGACCAGTTTGGCCGCAAGAGCACACCGGGCCATTAATGTCAATAGTTGTATGGCCTATTTCTGCCCCATAGCCCCCGGGTCCGACAAATAATTTGTTATCGAGAATTATCCCCGCTCCGATACCAGTACTGATCGTTAGATAGATCAGGTCGCTACAGCCTTTTCCGGCTCCAAAATACCATTCCCCGTAAGCTGCCAGATTGGCATCATTATTTAGGGCAATTGGTATGGAAAATGTAGTTTCCAGGAATTCCTGGAGGGGAAAGTAGCGCCATTCCGGAATATTTGGAGGTGATACAATAATGCCATTTATCGGATCCATTGGTCCCGGACAGGCTGCAGCAATTGATTGAATTTGATAATCTTCAGGCCAGATTGATTCAATTAATGTCACCAGGCGGTCTTCAATAGGAATGCCCTCAGATTTTGTTGCTATCTGATTGTACAAAATAGGTTCGGTGCTTTTTGATGTATAGGATGCGGCCCGCATGCGGGAAGCGCCAATATCTATGGCAATTGTTGCATTCATAGTGGACAGTATAGCATAGATGGAGGTAGGTGGAAAATACCAGAAGGGCAGTATTTGTCCAGATTGATGACACATTATAAGACTATAAATTGTTTTGACTGATGTTGACGGATTCCATCTAGCTTGCTATTATTCTATCGCCGATACTACAAAATTATGAATAAAAATAAACAAAGAATTAAAGGATATTTAAGGTGGCTACAACCAGGGCTGGGAGTAAAGCGCTGGATATTCACTATTCTGTTGGGAACAACAATAATTGCCCTTGGATTGGCGTTATTTATACTTGATCTGTATCGCAGAGCACCTGACACCTGGTGGCTGCCATTGATCTCTCTTGCGTCGTTAAGATCCATGCCTCGCTTGATCCGAGTTTTAATTTTCGAAACACTGGGAGTTGTAATAATCATTTGGGGGATAATTGGTTTGAATAGATCATTAATTGGTCCTTTCCTAAGGCCAGGCCATACAATTGTCGATCGGTTGGAAAAACATCAAAGCCGAAAACATGGGCCAAAAATTGTCGCGATTGGAGGGGGACATGGTTTGGCAACACTGCTTAGGGGATTGAAAATGGCCTCCCATAATCTATCTGCTGTTGTAACGGTGGCCGACGATGGAGGTTCGTCTGGAAGGCTCAGAGAAAATTTGGGCATAATTCCACCTGGAGATGTAAGAAATTGTCTGGCTGCTCTATCTGATGATGAGGATTTGGTCGCGCAATTATTTCAATATAGGTTCACCGATTTGGATGGAAGTTTAAAGGGGCATTCATTTGGAAACCTTTTCATAAGCTCGATGGCCGAGATTACGGGAAGTTTTGAACAGGCAATAGCAGAATCGAGCAGAGTGTTAGCCGTCTCTGGTAGAGTGCTGCCGGCCTCATTAGATAATGTGAATTTGGCAGCGGATGTGATTGATCCCAAGAGCGGTAAATCCGTAAGGATTACGGGGGAAAGCAAGATAACAGAGGCACCCGGGATAATTAAGAGGGTTATGCTTGAGCCTAGTAATCCGGCCGTGTATCCTGAAGTCATTCAAGCTATACTCTCGGCTGATATTGTTGTAGTGGGCCCCGGTAGCTTGTATACCAGTATTTTGCCGAATCTACTTGTCAGGGATATTACTGCAGCGATCAAGGCCACCCAGGGTTTAAAGATATTCGTTTGCAATGTTGCTACTCAGAAAGGTGAAACGGAAGGTTATTCATGTGGAGATCACCTAAAGGCGATCGAAGACCATATAGGCGCTAATATATTTGATATTATTGTAGCTAATGATATGTCTCCCCAAAAATTTAATATGAATGTAGAAGGAGTTGAAGTAGAAGACGACCTCAGAAGAGAGTATGCAGTTTACAAAAACAATCTAATTGACGAGGATCACCCCTGGAGACACGATCCCGAAAAAGTGACAAGAGTTTTAATGGATCTATTCAGAGAGAGAACTGGTCCTTTGACAATGGAATAATCGTCAAAAAGAAAATATTTGGTAAAATGTGAAAATAAGTACAAGTTATCGGAGGAAGCTAATGAAGACAACGATTGGTATCAACGGTTTTGGAAGGATAGGGCGGCAAGTATTAAAAGCCATAAAAAAATATCATGGTGATGAATTTGATGTTGTAGCAATTAATGACTTATACGATTCGGAAACAAATGCAAGATTATTTAAATACGATTCAAATTATGGTATCTACTCAGGCACTGTCGAAGTAAAGGGCGGAAACCTGGTTGTAGATGGAGATGAAATCAGAGTATTCTCTGAACGCGATCCAAGGAATTTACCCTGGAAGGATCTCGGAGTGGACATTGTAATTGAGGCTACAGGAATATTTAAGGACACCAGTAAAACCCCTGGACCACAATCCCACATTGAAGCGGGTGCAAAAAAAGTCATAATTTCAGCTCCGGCAAGTGGAGAAGACTTAACTATTGTTTTAGGCGTAAATGACGATTTGTACGATCCTGCTGTGCATCACATCATTTCTAACGCATCATGCACCACAAACTGCCTTGCTCCTCCTGTTAAAGTAATTCATGAAAAGTTTGGAATTGTTAAGGGCTTGATGACGACGATTCACTCATATACAAATGATCAAAGGATACTGGACCTGGCGCACAGTAAACCTCGCCGGGCCCGAGCTGCCGCATTGAATATTATACCGACAACAACCGGCGCAGCAACTGCCTTATCCAAAGTAATTCCGGCAATGAAAGGCAAATTTGATGGTTTCGCTCTTAGAGTTCCTACTCCCACTGTATCTATTGTTGACATGGTCATAGAGTTGGAAAAAGAAGTAACAGGAGATGAGGTGAACCAGGTCTTGAAAAACGCTGCTGATGGCGAATTGAAAGGTATTATGGGGTACACTGAGGAACTTCTTGTGTCCATGGATTATAAAGGTAATCCTCTTTCCTCCATCATTGACTCCGATCTCACTAAAGTGATAGGAGGAAATATGATCAAAATCGTAACATGGTACGATAATGAATGGGGTTATTCCTCGAGAACAGTCGATATGGCGGCACTGATAGCCAAAACTCTCTAATCTGGTAAAGAAAAAGAGCGCCCCTGGCAGAAGCGGGGGCGCTCTTTTAATTGGAGATAATATACATGTTGAATAAGAAAACGGTTCGGGAATTTGATGTAAATGAAAAAAAAGTTTTCGTAAGAGTTGATTTTAACGTTCCTCTAAAAGATGGCAAAATTACTGACGATACTCGGATCAGGGCGGCGCTGCCTACTATCGAATACCTGCTAAAAAATGGTGCGGCTGTGATTTTGGCCTCACACCTGGGAAGACCTGGAGGAGAAATAAAATCGGAATTCTCTTTAAGGCCCGTTGCTGAATATTTGGACAAACTAATTGAAGCAAAGGTCTATTTTTGTGACAATTGCATAGGTGATAAGGCAAGTAATGCCGCAAAAGAACTTAAATATGGCGAAGTTTTGGTTTTAGAAAATACCAGGTTCCATGCTGGAGAGAAAAAGAATGATCCTGAAATGAGCAAGGAACTGGCTTCTTTGGCAGAACTTTACATTGACGACGCTTTTGGGACAGCTCATAGGGCCCACGCTTCAAATGTCGGAATTACTGATTTTCTACCGGCAGCAGCCGGATTCCTCCTGGAAAAAGAGATAAATTATCTAGATGGCGCTATAGCTAATCCTGCGCGCCCGTTTGTAGCTATTCTGGGCGGCGCTAAGGTAAGCGGAAAGATAGGTGTAATCAATAATCTGTTAGACAAAGTTGATTCCATTCTAATTGGCGGAGGGATGGCTAATACATTTTTTGCTGCTCAAGGGTATAAAATGGGTGACTCCCTGGTTGAAGAAGAAGCACTGGAACTTGCAAGAGAATTGCTTAATAAAGCTAAAGGGAAGATATTACTTCCAGTTGATGTTGTTATAGCTGATGATTTTAGCAATGATGCTAATAAAAAAAATATGGATGTAGGTGACATTCCCGCAAATTGGAGAATACTGGATATTGGACCTAAAACTTTGGAAGTATTTGGAAAGGTCATCCAGGATAGTAAAACAGTTGTGTGGAACGGCCCGATGGGCGTATTTGAATTTCCAGTATTCGCAGAGGGAACTTTTAAATTAGCTCAATTGATTTCCGATTCAGATGCAATAACAATAATTGGTGGCGGGGATTCAGCTGCAGCAGTTGTCCAGTCCGGGTTGAGTGACAAAATCACTCATATATCAACTGGCGGAGGAGCATCTTTAGAGATGCTAAAAGGCGCTAAACTTCCTGGGTTGGAAGCCTTATCTGAAAAATAAGTATTGATAGAACCTACACACTCTAGATAAAAAGCAAGAAGGTTTATGATGAGCCTTCTTGTTTTACATTTAATATTCTGGAGCCACTACTCAAGTTTTTGTCTATGATTCTTTTCTTTATTCTTGAGCCGGTTCAGCCGATGCTTTAGTTCGTCTTTGTACTGAGATTTCAATTCTGAGGATTGTTTTACGGAGGCTTGGGCGGATAAAGTCCAGTGAATGGCTTCCTGGAAATCTGATATCTTGTGTTCGTAATACATTGCTAATTCGATTTTTGAACGGACATCATCCAGTGAAGCGCACTTTGCCCATAAGGGAATCGCTAATTTGTAATCCCTGCCTCTCTTGTAAATCATAGCCAAAGATTTCAATCCCAATACTGTCAAATCGATGGGCAGGGATTTGTTTTGGAGGGCGCTTGATAGAACTTCAATTGAAAGGTCAGTTCTGCTGAGGTCTGCCAGGTAACGGCCAATGGGTATAAGGTCCAGGCGATCGCGATAAGAATCAGATAACGGGTTTGATAAACGATCAGTGATGTAGCTCAATAAAGTAACCAGGGAAATAACATCTACTTCGTTATGATAAAAAACGCCTTTAAGGGGATCAGGGTTGCCGTTTTGCAGGTATTCAAAGAATATTTCTGATACTTGCCAGCCAGGAATATCATGGGGAGCCCGCTGAATATCTAATAAATGGTATTCAACATCTCCGAGGGAACAAGTTGGAAGTTGGGTTTTCCACAGGCGCCGGACGATATGAAGCAGATCTAGATGGTAGACATTTTGAAAAGGCGCGGGCCATCCATGAAACAGATATCTATTCTTGATCCGCGGTAAATCAAATGATTTTCCATTATACGATACAACAACCTTGGCGTTTGCTGAAAACTCTTCAAGTGCTGCTAGCTGGCAAGACTCGTTTGCTGGATCTTGCAGGAAGAATTGGGCAAAATGGATCCCGTCATTCTCGAATTTTGCAGCACCTGCCAGAAACACATAGGTTCCAGCACCGCCAGACAAACCTGTTGTTTCAGTATCTATGAAAATATATTCATCAAAAGGTATTTCAGATATACCGGCAAAAGCGCTGAGAAACTCAAAAACACCAACCTGGGGAAGGAGTGGTAAATCCTTGGCGTTATTCTGATCGGAAAAAGGAATATGTTTGCGAACAACGAAACAATTGCCTGCGCTTGTTTTTTCCCAGTTGCCTTGAAGTGTGTCTGTCAATAATGCTGGGCGCGCGGGATTTTTCAAAGGTTTGATATTAGATGTACCAACCTGAACTCCCAAATCCCTTAGTTTGTCCGTTATGGAAGGCATCAGAAAATTGTACTATAAATGAAAAGGGAAAGAATTATCGTAATAATAAAGCCGATTTTATTCTTTCAAGAGCTACGGTAAGTGTTTCCCGAGGACAGCCAAAATTAATTCTCACATGGTGTGAATAGTTTTCTCCAAACCATTCGCCTGAATTTAAACCAACCCGGGCCTGCTTGAGGATAAAATCAGCGGGAGCGTCAAGGTCCAGCCCTGAACAATCCAGCCAGGCCAGATAAGTTCCCTCGGGAGGAAACAGGTTTATACCAGGAAGTTCATTGTTGACATAATCAAGCAATAATTGCCGGTTGCCTTCAAGGTAATTAAGTAGTTCTGTAAGCCAGTCTTCCCCATATTCATACGCGGCGGTCAGGGCTGTTTCGCCAAGCACATTGACAGACCCTACAAAGCCAGAAAGTTGATTTGAAAACAATTCACGCAATCTTGGATTGGGTATGATCACGGCGGAGGATTTTAAACCAGCCAGATTGAATGATTTTGTTGTTGAAACCATGGTTACGGACATATGAGCGATTTCAGAAGAAAGGGATGCGATAGGAATATGTTTGTAACCGGGGTGGACTATGTCGCTGTGAATCTCGTCGGAACAAATGATAGTATTGTTTTCGATGCAGCTCTGCGCCATTGAATGTAACTCAGATTCATTAAAAACTCGTCCAGTTGGATTGTGTGGATTGCAAAGCATAAAAGTCCGGGTATTTGGATGGAGAGAATGTTTGAAAAGTGAGCTATCAAGAGAATAATAACCGCTGGATTCGCATACAAGAGGGGAATCTATTTGATTGAGATGCGAATTTGATGACACGTAAAAATATGGATGATAGGCGGGAGTCTGGATCAATACAGAATCACCTGGTTGGGAATAAGCAGCAGCGGCCACATTAAAAGCTTGAACAACGCCAGGGATAATTAGAATATCATCTGTCTGGACTTTCCAGCCGTGACGATTTGAGAGCCAATTTTGTACAGCTGATTTGGTTTTATCCTGGGTCTTGGAATAACCGAACACTCCGTGGTCGATCCTTTTTCGGAGAGCTCCAAGGACTTCTGGTGGAGATAAAAAATCCATATCGGCCACCCACAAGGGGAGCACATCTTCTTCGAAAAAGTTCCACTTGATTGAATCTGAAGCACGGCGATCTATTACCTGGCCGAAATTGTATTTCATAGTAATGTATCCAATTTTGCTTTGTTAAAATAGGAACGATAGGCGGCAGTTTCTTTTAATAAGAACTTGAGTTTATTGTCAATTGCCGGAAAGCCAGCCAGGTTTTCTCTGGGGCCAGGGGCTATCAGGAAATCAGATATGAATAATGATAAATCAAAATCTCCATGAAGATGGATCCAATCTAGGCCAACTTTGATCAAGGCGGGAGTTACCGCCAGGGATTCGGCGGCTTCTTGGACGTCGAAAGATATAGTATCAGAATCAATTAAGAATTTTAACAATCCATGGAGCTTGGTAATGAATTCTCTTTGTGTTCGAACATCCGGATCGACCGCAAAAAATATGATCTCCTTAGGTTTAACTTTTTTGAGAGCATGGCTAAAAACCTCACGGCTTGGGGGAGTTGTCCATATAACCAGCGTGTCGGATCTGAAGAGTTCTGAACGTGATAAAGTATTAACTCCTATGGGGGAATTAGTTTCAGCCCAAATAACTATTCCCTGCGTGGAGATATAGGTTAATATCATGTCATCGGGATAAGGATGGGATCGCAAATCAAACAATTCTGCTTTGGTTTCCTCTATTATTGTTATTCGTTTTGTTGGGGATTCTCTAAAATGGCGTAAGGTTGCCTGTATCTGAAGTTTGTTTCTATATGATTTAAGTCCCAATGAATAAGCAATATCAAAATTGCCATTGGGAAGTTCGATATCTGCGCTGTTCCACCATAATAGGTCTTGTTTAACGCCTGAGTTATCGACTATAGTGATTTTTTTGTGTTTCTTGTTTTTCCCGATTACTCTGATGCCCTGTGTATTTAGGTGGACATTCCTGGTGGCAAACATGAGTTTGGGATTCCCGGCCCCAAAGGGTGCTAATCTTTGAAAATCCTTGATAAATGAATTAGATATTGATTGAAACGGCAGCTCGCCATCTATTTTGACTGCTGGAGGCTCTGGGGGACCGCCGACAATACGGTCATAATTATTTGCCAGGTCTCGCCTAAATTGAGTGACGTTATCGAGAGTGAGGCTAACACCAGCAGCCATGGGGTGGCCGCCAAAAGATTTTAACAAATTTGCTGACTCCGATATCAGGGCTGAGATAGGTACGCCGGGAATAGAGCGAGCTGATCCCCTGGCAAGTTTGCCGTCTTGCGAGAGCATGATAACCGGTTTGTGGAAACGCTCAACGAGGCGGCTGGCAACGATCCCGATTACACCGGGATGCCATTGGGATGGTCCCTGTAATACGAGTATAGGGTAATCCTGAGCATATTCGGGGTAGTTCGTGACCATCTTAATCGAATCCTGAAATATCGTTTCTGTAAGAATTTGGCGTTGGGAATTAAGGGATTCCAGCTGTTGTGCTAACGCAGCTGCCCGGGAGAGATCAGGCGTTGTGAAGAACTCAACACAGCTATTCGCATCATCCAATCTCCCCAGGGCGTTTAAACGAGGCCCTATTACGAATCCGATAGTCTCTTCTGTTATATCCTCGGGTTTAATTTTAGCGATTGACAACAACTGCTGCAAACCAGGCCTTGACGTGTTTTGAAGCAGGACCAAACCTTTTTGGAGCAGGTACCTTGTATCATGTGTTTGGCGGGCAACATCGGCAACGATGCCCAGTGCAACCAGGTCCAGGAATATTTCTGGGTTTAACTTAAGATTGGAATACAGAGATTCAATAAGCTTGTAAGCAACACCAACCCCCGGGAGATTATAGAGCGGATGGTCTTCAGGAAGCAAATTGGGATTTACAATTGAATGTGCTGGCGGAAGATCGTGCGGCAGCTGATGATGGTCAGTAATGATCACATCGATGCCAGCCGATTGAGCGTAAACAACTGATTCGAGGGCATCTATTCCAGTGTCACAGGTCAGCAAGATAGAAGGAGAAATTTGCGATATCTGGTATTGAAGTGTATCAACTGACACACCATGAGATTCCAGAGCTCTGTTAGGAATATAATGATATATTTCGCTTCCATGACCCGAAAGAGCCGAGACGAGCAGGGTGGTGGAAGTTTGTCCATCAACATCAAAGTCACCCCAAACGAGAATCTTTTGCTTCTTTTTGAAAGCTTCTTGGATGCGATCCACAGCTTTGGGCAGTCCAGGGAGCTGAGAGGAGGAAGCGGGTTGATACAAACCAGGGTTCAAAAAACCTCGGGCCGAATCAATAGTCTGAATTCCACGCCGGAATAAGGTTTGGTTGAATATGGACGAACCACCAAACTCAGCTTGAATATTGGCGGGTATGTCAACAAGATCCGGGAAGACCCAATCTTTTTGAAAATTGCGCATAGGCAATATCTCACTATATCTTAAATTTTATTTTCTATAATATTATCTAAATCAAAATGTACTCCGCTCAAATTTTCCTGATCGATATCTGTGAACAGATCAAACTCTCCTCCGTGAATTCCTCTTTCGCAAAGTGAGCGGTAAATACACTTTTGGCATAATGAATGATCCTTTGTCAGGGGAAATACGTCACTCGTTTCTATAAAATTATTAATTTCCATAATTAGCTTTGTAAGTTGATCAGCGTTTTCTGAGTACAGGATTTCGGAATAGGGGAAGATCTCTTCAGGATCAGAACTGAGGGGATACCAATAGATCATATCAATATCATTTGGAGAGGGTTGATCGGTTTTGAATAAACAATTTCCTGTTTTTACTAAAATATATGGGTAGAGGAATGTTTGGAAGCGTTGAATTACTTGTGTGCGGGATGGTTTTTTTGTTGAGGTTTTCCAATCATAAATAACGAATTTATCATCACTTGTTTTAATTACAAGATCATATTTTGCAATCAAATGATGACCCAGCATTGGGGTGCTGAGAATGATTTCAGTAAATAAATTTCCATCACGAAGGTCGTTTGCAAACGGGACAAAGCTTTCCCACATATCTCTGAGGTCAGGATTTGAAATGTTATGAATGAGATCGCCTGAATCTATTCCTGAGAAATACTGATGACAAAGGTGGTGGAATTTATTACCAAAGTCTGTGGTTTTTTCAAGCAGGGAAAGTGGCTCCATGTATGCAGCCGGCCAGGAAATATTGTCAATTACCTTCAGCTGGAACCTACGGGGGCAATCTTTGAAATCCTGGAGATTGCTTTGACTGAGGTGGAGGATAGGAAAGTTTGATTTCATTGGATCACTCAATCTTAGGGAGGTTATTAATATAATTTTGATAGTAAGATGACAGAGCGTTTAATGCAGATGCAGCTGAATATCTACTGTTGTAGCCAGTATTCCAGGTTATAACTAGTTCTTGTTTCGCCCTGGTTATTGAAACGTATAAGAGCCTGAGACGTTCACGGATATATTCAAGGCGGGAATTTTGCGTTGCTTCACCTTCCTCATAAGAGATGGATCCCTGGGAAATAACGGTATTGAGCTGCGCTAGTGATTCGGAAGGCAAATTCAATTGATCGCGGATGAACCACTTTTCAGCAATATAAGAATCATTTGGATCGCCCGATGGGAAATTATAGTTATTGACTGACATTAAATAAACACGATCCCATTCCAGACCCTTGGCTTTATGTGCTGTAGTGATAACGACTTTCCCTTTGTGTTCATCAGGGTTGAAATCAGATTGGTCACCAGAACCGAAGAAACGACGCTCATTCCTCGCCAAAGATTTTAACTCATCAAGCAGGGCGAGCAGATCCCAATCCGGATGCTGATTTGCGAGTTGCTTTTGGAAAACTGCGATTTTATGGGCTAGGGATAACTCTGTTGGGGATTGAAAGATATCATCTGCAATTGTTAATATTAACTGATCGATTGGCAGCAGTGCTGCATTATGCCATTTGATGATCAACTGACGGAAATCATTAAGCTGAAAAATCTCTTCATCTCCAGGACTTGATTGGAAATCTGATAATCCTGGAGCAGGTTCCTCAGTGATGAATTCTTCAAGATTCTTGATTTTACGAATATTATTTGCAGCTTCTTGGATAACTGCCCAGGCATCGGGATCGTTAGCTTTATCTCTGTAGCATACCTCAAACGCATACGCAAGTTTTTTAGGCGATGCAGGATCGAGCAAATAGGAAAGGATCCGTACCAAAGCCCCACTTGTTTTTCGAGTCTCTATTGTTGTGTTCAATAATTCGACCGGTTCAATATTGAATTGGGACCTGAGAACTGAAGCAATCTTCTTGCCCCGCTCATTACGTGGAGCCAGAATGGCCGCTGTCTTGTAGGGATTATCTGATAACCATTTTGAGACGGAACGAGCCACGATGCTTATTTCCTCATTGGACTCTAGGGGTCGGTTATGAAGATGTACCTGATCTGGCTTATCAATTGGATTTGGCTGGGAATCGCCAGGAGGTGTCGGAATGATCTTGCTTGGATAAAGAGCATTGCGTACTGAACTTTCAGGATGGGATTGATTGGCCCAATCGACAAGGAAGTTTGCTAGGTTGATTATGCTCTCTGAATTTCTGCCTGAATTTGGCAGGATATGACTGTGTTCAGCTGACGAGACAAAACGGTTAAATAATGCTGGGTCAGCTGTTGTGAATGACTCATAGATGGCTTGATTGGGATCCCCCACGCGGACCCAATTAGGCCCACTAGTTCGAGAAGACAGGAGCTCCAGAATCTGCTGCTGCATGAGGCTTGAGTCCTGGGCTTCATCCTCAAGTATAAATGGCCATTTGTTTTGCAAGCGGGATAACAAACTTGCGTCTTGGGATAAGACCTGATATGCCTTATTGATCAAATCATCGAAATCCACTGAACCGCTATATTCAAGATTACGTTGGTAAATCTCAAATATCTCAAGTCCAATCAGGGCTAGGGGATAGTCTACGGCTTTGTCTCTAAGCTGATCGCGAATTTGTGCTGGAGATAATAGAAGGTTTTTAGCGCTTTTGATGAACTGCAGTGATAACTGATTGATGAGTGCTGGTATCTGTTTTTGATAGAGCTCATCAACTTTTTTCTTGTTCAGGTCTGAAAGTAGATATTTGTCCAAGGCTGTTGAATTATTTCTAAGCCAATTATAAACTGCGTCATCTCTAATACGAATTGCTTCCCGGTCATCGATGATCTGGAATCCCGAATCGAGGCCAGCTAATTCTGGACGTTCTTTTACGATATCGTGGGCCAATCCATGCAAAGTCCTGACCCTATATCCCAAGGAAGGGATTAGACCGTAATGATCAAGAAATGAACTTATCCGCTGGGAAAAGTTACTGGCCGCTGAATTTACTAAAGTGACAATTAGTATTTCCTGATCACCTTTGAGGTGGTTATTTCTGATCAACTCCGCAGCAAGTAAGGAGAGGGTCCAAGTTTTTCCGCTTCCAGGCACAGCAGAAACCCCCATGGTGCCTCCCCGGTATGAAAGGATATCCATCTGGGCAGGGCGGGGAACAAATGTGGATATTTCCATAATCATCAAGAATCCCCTCTGCTGCTCAAGATTTCATTTAGAGCCTGGATTAATAAACCCTTCTGTTCATATCCGTGCTCGTCAGTCTCAGTCAAACAAAATGTGATCCTCTTTCTGCATCTGCGGATGAGGCCTGTTGATAAGGTGGCCAGGCTTTCAAGATTATGTTTCTGTTCTTCAATATCGCGCCACTGGTTTCCAATTTTCCAATCTCTGTGGAGTACATGAGGGTTGGTTAGCGGTTGGAAAATCCTCTCGTACCAGCCACGTGATCCAACATCAAGCCAGAATTGGTAATCAACGGGACGATTATTTAAGAGAAATGTATAAGCTGGTGCAAGATATACCGAATCGCCTGGCGAATGTGTCCAGGATTGCAGATATTGGTTTGCTAAAACGCCAGCTTTTACCATCTTGTAATATTCAGCTCCTAATTGATCGGGGGTGAAGCGCTGAACCCCGCCGGCAGATAATCTAAAATTTTGGACCGACTGGATTATTTGATTTGTGATAGTAGCTTTCGAAATGTCATCATGGAAGCCAAAACCGGGCTGTGATAACACCTCTCCAAACAAATGTATAAAAAAATAGTCCAATGGCAATTGAGGCTGCTTGACATATTCTGCAACCCAGTTAATTAGTTCCTGGTAGCGATTGCCAAAATAATAAGTGATCCGGTCCTGGAAAGGTGATGGCAGCGATTCGAAATCACTTAGTTTGAAAGGATTATTTTGGTGTTTTAGTGATTGCCGGGATAGAATGTATGCCCGAGTCAGATCGAGTTCACCTATCGATTGGAGGAGGGCGAAAGTAAGATCGTGTGTGGATGGATGAATATTCCATTGGGGATGCGCAAAAGCGGCCAGGGTTAAAAGGCAATGAGTAACGGGTTCGTCGCGCAAAGCCCTGGAAGGGCGGTGTGTAGAACTGGAAATATCTAATCTATCCAGTTCTGTTATGAACATAAATCGCAGTGCATCACTTAAAAAAGGAGCAAGAATGACAATCTCCCCAGGGGAAGTGCCGGATTTGATAAGAGACGAAATATTTTCGGCAACGCTGGTAACCATTTGCGGGTGAGATGCGCGATAATTTACCGAGATTGATTGGCTGGAGGAGCTGGTGTTGATCACAATTTTAGGTGATTTGTTAAGAGCAGAAATTAAATGGGAAGAGAATTTTGAAAGAGATTCTGAAAGAGTGAAATTATCAGTAAACCTTACCTGATGTTCACATTTTTGTGAGAGTTTCCTGGCGTTGGAAGGAGACGCGCCCAGGAAGCTTCGATAGCCTGCATCATCATCAAATATGATCAGCCCCGAAATTAATTCCGGCAATAAGCTGCTTACAAAATCATGGCAGACTGGGATGTCCTCTTCTGAATTATCGTAAATCAGGTATTTGAACTGAGTTTGGTATTGGTTGAATACCAGGGGCACTGACTTGAGCGACTTTGAAAATATTTCAACCTGGAGGGAAAAATCCAATAAATTATTGGTGTAACAATAATCACGAAATAAATTCGCAGCATTCTGAGCGTGTTGGTACACAAGTGACTGGGTGGTATCGCCTATCCAAGAAGATAGAAGTCTTTTAGAGATTTCCGTATGGGAAAAGCCATGAACAGCGGCCTTGTTGAGGTTATCAAGTATCTGGCTGTAAAGACGGTTTCGCTGGATCGTAACAGAGGAAAAATACCCCTCTTCAAGAATCAGAGGCTCAACAAGTTTTGATAGAAAATACAAGGATGATTCAAGGGTCAAGAAAACAGGCGGAGAATCTCCTGTAAAACGGGGGTAATTGTTTAGCAGTAACGGCCAGAATAGCTCTATGCCGCGCTTAGCCAAGCCTCCATATGTGGCAAATACAGGCTTGCTGGATCCGGAAAAATCAAGAGAATCAAGAGTTTCGAGGTAACCTAAACTTAGATTCCGTTGAGGAAACAGTAATAGAATCTCGTGTCCGGGTACTCCGGATTGCAGAAGATATTTAAGTCGCTCAATCCCCGCGGCAGACTTACCGGTGCCTGCTGGTCCGGAAAGAAAGATCCGGCTGTCAAGAGGAGATTCTATGATCTGGATTTGGCTGTTTGAGAATTCCATTCTTTTATTGATCGCGTGAGGGCGTTGTAGAAAATTTCCACTTGAAAATTTGATTTTTGCATGCAATCCAAAAACTCATCGCGAAGTAGGACGAGTTGGGCAATATAGTCAGCGTTGTAATCGATAAATCGCAATTGAACTTCTGTAAAAATGAAATACGAAAAGGTCAGGTTCAAGAGAGTTTCAAAAGACTCTTTATTGAACCATGTGATTCCGTTGTATTCATTTAATCCCAAGAACGTATTTGAACAGGAAGGATCGAACCAAATATCTATCAGCGAGTTAAGGTCAAGCGCTGAGTTAACCAGTAGTGGAGTTAATAATTTTATAAATTTGGAATGATCGTTTAATGTAGAGAGGAGATCGCCAGTTATCACAGTGACGATATATTGTTGTTTGGCCAGAGTTCTGGAAAGATATTCAATGTCGGGAATCGCTGAAGAAGCGAAAATCTCAAAAAGTAAGGACCACAATACTGAAGACACCTTCAATGATAATAAGTCATTCGGGAAAACGGCATGAAAATTCTTAAGTAGATTTTGAAGACGTTCAATTACGGAGGCCTGATAATCCTCAGGAAGGGGCTTAGAAACACTTGATAAAATTGACAGAATAGATTCTAGATCATTTAGGAAGGGAGACAACTGGGTGTCAAGTTCTAACAATGTGAGATTCTTCGTGGTTGAGAGATTAACCCAGGTAGAAAAGATGGCATCGACCTGTTCTGATAGGGGAGCAAATCTGAGATCCAGCAATGCATGATGAAGAGAAGGCACTCCGCTGTTAGCAATAGAAGAGTATAAATGGGAGTAACTCCCATCTATATCTGTAATGACCGTAAAATCAACGAAGACCCGGTAATCATACGCGCCTAGATCAATAAGAATGCCACTCGAAGAAAGCTCAGCTAGTGAACTGATGTATTCAAGACCAGAGATCTGATCCCGGAATAAAATAAAATCACCATCGTCTGGAGAAAGACCCAGGGCTTCGATCAGAGGAGTAGAAGAACCATTGATTGTGACCGATCTTTGAACTGATCCACTCGTGTCACCCCATTTGTTGTGAAAAACGATCAGAGCACTTTCGTCCACGAACCTGTTTGTAAATGCGAATACGTTTTCATTGAAACTGCCATTACCGACAACGAAATCAAAAAGAGCAAAATTGTCAACATCAGCAAATAGATATCTTTTGTGGAGCAAAGGGAAGATCTCTCTTTGGTGGCGTTCGATCAATCCCTGATTTGGCTCTTCGTTATAATAAGCTCGCTGATATTCCATCCCATATTTTTCTGAGAAACCCTCAACCTGTCCATGGCCAAACATGGGCAAGCCAGGCATGGTAGACAACAAAACACAGACACCAAAATATTTGCCGTCGGTTCCATATTGAGAAATAGCGGTATCCTCGTCAGGATTATTCATAAAATTGACATAACGTTTTAATATCTGCGGGTCATACTCCAGGGTCTTGATGATTAGATCGCGATATTTTTTGTTGTCTTCGTCTCGGAGCATATGCATGAAGGCGCTGTTATAAACACGATGCATGCCCAGATTTCTTACAAAATACCCTTCCATCATCCAGAATGCTTCTGCAAGAAGCAGCGTATCCGGTGCTTCAGAAGCAACACGGTCCACAACTTCTCGCCAAAATTCCTCTGGCATGAGCTTGTTAAAATCAGTTTTATTGAGTCCAAACTCGGAGCGAGTAGGTATAGCGCCGCCGCTGCCCGGTTCGGGAAACCATAACCGCTGGATATGTTTTTTTGTGAGTGTCATGGCCGCATCAAACCGGATGATTGGAAACTTCCTGGCAACATGAAGGATATTTTGAATCACTGCTTCTCGGACTTCGGGATTGAGGAAGTCTAACTGAGCCGTGTCGTTCCAGGGCATGGATGTGCCGTCATTTCCATGATAAATGAATTTTTCAGAGCCGGTTTGGCGGTCTAGCCTTTTAAACACGACAGCGGCATCTGTTTTATCATAATAATGATCTTCCAGAAAGATACCCACTCGCTGATCTTCGGATAGATCTGTTCCATTGAAGGAATATCCCGGGAAAGGTGGTTTATTCACTGAAAGGAACCAATCCGGATGTTCAATCACCCACTTTGAATAAATTCCCATGTGATTAGGCACCATATCTGCCGCAAGCCGGATGTTGAAACGGGCGGCTCTGTTGCTCAGATCCTGGTATGCTTCCTCGCCCCCAAGGGAATCTGCAATGGAATAGTCATATAAAGAGTAAGCTGAAGGCACAGCATCTAGATTTCCACAGATCTGCTTGATCTTCTGGGAAGCCGAGCTGCGCTGCCAGAGACCAATAAGCCATAGACCGGTTATACCCCAGCTTGATAATTTCTCGAGTTCCTGGTCAGGGATATGGCAAAGCTGGTAAATAGAGGTTTGATACTCTTTAGATAGTTGATCAAGCCAGACAAATATATTCTTGGCCAGGAGAATAACGTTTGGCATCCAATCAAGGTCAGCGCTGAAACGGATGTGGTCATGTTCGGTTTGGTAAGAAGCTAGAGAAAAACCAAGCGGATCCTGGGGAATAGACTTGCTACCGGAAGGGTGTCCTTGTTCCTCTTTAATGTGGTCCAAGGTTTTGAGCAAGGCAAGGAGATAATCATCGCCAAGAAAAGGAGCCCAGTTTTGATGGATAAATTCAAGTTGGTCATATAAAGAATCCGGATGCAGCAGTGCAGGTTCGATCAGAAATTCGATCAGGGACTTTCCCCCTGATGCAAAACTTGGCTGATCGGTGAAAAGATCAAAGATCGCGGTCCGTAAAGTTGAGTAATGAGGAGACTGGCGCAATTCCGGATCAGTAAATAAATGATCTTTATTTCGTATGGCCTGATTGGAATCGGCCAGGAATATAAGCAGAAATGATTTATATAAACCGTGCCTGTTGGCAGGAGATCCCGAAAAGGACAATAGGTATTCATCCGATCTGGCGCGGGAAAAAAGAGAAAGGGAAGTGGGAAAATGATCCAGGAACAAGTTGATAGTATTGTCCGAGTAATTTGAACCTGGTTCAGACTGGAGTATTTTGTCAAGGTCCCGCAAAGCGGTGGGGAAGGAATCTAAAAGGTACAGGTTGATAACTCGCAGATAGATCTTACCAATCAAACCAACCGCAGAGATTTCGCCCGGAGTATAGGTAGGCAGGGGAGCCTTAAGACGATTATTTAGCAGGCGGGCGTTATATTGATCAAGATAATCGAATTCAGGCGTTAGAGAAAGCCTGTCAAGTGCTTGACGGGTAAGGGGAAAGGTATGATGGGCTGAATTGGCAGCAGTTTGAAGCATAATGATAACGTTAGATGAAGATTATATCGTCGGGAACCAAAGTACTAATAAGTATTTAAATATTGCGCATAGGCATAATCCCATTCTTATATTTACAATTCTAAATTCCTCAATGCATATTTCTCCATTTCCGAAACTTCTTTCACTTTTACCATCCTTATATCTTCGAAAATACTTTCCTGGACAAAAGTTATGAAGTCACCCTTGATCAGCTCCAATAAAGCCAAAAAAGAAATCACGATATCCATTCTGGAATATTTTTCTCCCAATAATTCTCTGAACGTAAGTTCGTCAGAATTCTTAAAATGATCCGAAATTTGGTTGATCTTGTCCTTGATAGTTACCTTGGGTCTTTCAACAACGGTATTGATGGACTGCCTTTGGATATCTTTCTGAAATATACTGGATGCCAAAGAAAATAACTCACTCACACCAAAACTTCCAAGATCGAGATTTTCTTTGACATCAACCTTGGGGGAGGAGAGCCGGATAAAAGTTTGGTAGCCGAGCTCTTTTCTTTCTGCCAGTATATCGGCAATCTCTTTATATCGTTTATAAGCAATTAATTGGCGCGCTAACTCGTTCCCCAGATCGGCCTCTTCTTCTTTAACATTGGATTGCTGGGGAAGTAAAGCCTCAGATTTGATTTGGATCAGCTTGGCAGCTATCACTAAAAATGCGGATATCTCGTCTAGGGGAAGATCCTGCATTACTTCAAGGTGTTTCAAGTACTGATCCGTGACCTGCGCCAGGGCCAGAGTAGTGATGTCCAGTTCAGCATTTTCAATTAATTGAAGCAGTAAATCAAGAGGGCCTTGATATACCGGTGTATCAATCTTGTAGGCGTTTGCAGTATTTGCAGAATCGCTAAAATCCATGCAGCCTATTATACTAGACAGTGGCTTGTTTTAGAGAGCCGGGCAGCTGCAGATCATGTTAGATATACCTGTTTTGTTGGAATAATATTAATAAGCCTTATCTGAACTAGACTGATTACCAAGATATGATAAAAAAGAAAGCATATTACTGGTGTTTGATAAATGTGTATTCAAAGGATGAGGTGGAAAAATGTTAGAAGAACCGATCAATGTAACTGATGAGGCTTTTGAAAAAACTGTCATCAATTCGGAGTTGCCAGTTATCGTCGATTTTTGGGCTCCCTGGTGCGGACCATGTAAAATGGTTGCGCCTACATTAGAAAAAATCGCCAAAGAATTCTCTGGAAAAGTAATTGTCGCCAAAGTAAACACTGACAATGATTCAGAATGGGCCAATAAATTTGGCGTCCAGGGGATTCCTACCATGTTATTCGTGGCAAATGGGAAGGTCGTCCATCAGCAGGTTGGAGCTCTACCCGAACCAATGCTTAGAACAGTGCTTGATCAATTTCTATCAGTTGCCAACCAGGCAGAATAACAGATATAGATTAAAACAGAAAACTCCCTTTCGGGAGTTTTCTGTTTTAATCATCCATTTTCTCCAAAGGAAGAGTTACTTTAAAAGTATTTCCATCTTCCCTTACCGCTAAACGGACCGTACCTCCCAAAAACCTTGCGGTCCTTCTTGCAACAGCCAACCCCAATCCCATACCTTCATAACGGCGGGTCAGATAATTCTCTAACTGACGAAAGTCTTCAAATATCGTTTCCTGTTTATCTTCCGGAATGGGAGTCGCCCAATCATTAACAGTGATAACCAGTTGATTTTCCTTGATTTTCCCCACAACCAGAACCTTTCCATCTATGGGCGAGAATTTTGCAGCATTGGATAAAAGATTCCTGAACAAGATGATCAAACTTTCACTATCATATTTCAGCGCTCGGACTTCGTCCTGAAAATCGACAACAAGATTAATGTTTTTCTTAATCAAATTCGGCCTGAGTAAATCATAGGTCTGCAAGAAAGCATCTTCTACCGACATGGGATTAATGTACGTAATTTCCCTTCCAAGCTGAAGGCGAGTGAAGTCCGTTAATTCCTGGACTACTTTGACAAGCCTCTGAGTATTCTTCTCAACGATTGCCAGATATTTTTTTGTAGCTTCAGGATCGTTTTCCAATTCCCGGATAGATAGATCCAAATATCCGGCCATAAGATTGAGTGGTGTCCTCAATTCATGGCTGACTAGGGCAATGAATGTATTTTTTAATTCGTCCAGTTCACGGATCTTTTCTGTTACATCCTGAGTTCTGGAATCTTCATCTTGGATCAAGGAATCCATCTTTTCTTTCATTTAGCACTGCATCCTATAAATATTTCAAAACAAACTCAATTACTTGTTCTGGTGATAAATCATCTGTATTAATATAAAGATCTGCATGCTGTTTTGCGTGTAATAGTCGCTGGACTTGTTTTTCGTAGATCACTCTAGCCCAGGTTGAACCTGTCCTCATAATTGAGATCTCAAATGATACATCTAGGTAGACCAAGATCTCTGGATTGCTGATCTGTTTCCACATATCTTGCACGTAGGAGTGTTCCTGGGCAATATGTCTTGCCTGGTATCCCCGGGATCGCAAATCAGATACCAGCGTGGATTTACCCGCTGCGCACGGACCTACAACACCTATAACCGGTTCCTCGTCGTTCATTTTCCAATCGCATTTACGGGAAGATGAACTGACATACGGCGTATCAGATCACTACCACTGTTAACCACTCTCAGAACTATAATGCTAATATCGTCCCTGGGTCTTCCGCGGTCGAGCTTTAAGGCATGTTCCATCAAGGAGTCTGCTATATTCGTGGGGGAAGGATTTTCACCTTCCAATTCCACTTTCACGCAGGTAGATACATCCATCGAATCCCCAAAATAGGATCCAGCATGAACCAGTCCATCGGTATAGGCCACAACCGTTAATCCTGGAACTAAAGGTATCTCTGATATCATCGGCCGTGTGTCACGTCTCAAACCAACCGCATCCGACTCTTCTGATAACACCTTAATTTGATCATCGTAGGAGATCACTACAGGCGCCGGATTATTGCGAGTGATAACCAAAGTCCCTGTTTGCAAATCTGCCGAAAGGATGTTTAGCGTAGCAGATACGCGGCCGCCCCTTTCAGTGAACAACGCGTCAGAGGCGGCTCGGGCTGCAGCGCCATCCCGGACACCGTCTGCAAGGAATTGTATGACTTTTCTAACTACCAGGCTGGAGACCCATTTGGCGCCTTTGCCGGAACTCTGCCCATCTGCCAGGACAACCGACATGCCTCCGTTGGGACGTTCAATAACTTCCGCGGTATCACCGCTGGAAGAAGTTGCGTATTTCTTGATCTTGGATATTGCGATTTGAACTTCCATACACAAATTTTACAATAACATCCGTAAAATAGTAACCCAAATAAAAAAAACCGGGGCAATCCTTGAAGATTGTACCGGAACGATCTTTGTTTTTAATAAAATGTGAATTAGATATATTGTTGAATAAGCGGCAGGAAAACTCTGGCCAGGCTTAAGAATATCAGGAAACCAATGCTATCAGTGATGGCCGTTACCAGAACAGACGAAGACAGAGCAGGATCCTGCCCTGTGAACTCCAGCATTAGCGGAACCAAAGTGCCTACGATGCTGGCAACCAGCATATTTCCCAATAAGGCCAGACCTAAAACTAATCCAAGATAGGGGTTTGCCTGCCAGAAACCGACGCCGATACCCACGATCAGCCCAATCATTGTGCCCAAGAACATGCCCACCAAAATCTGGCGGAGCAGAATAGGGATGATCTGTTTCGGTTTTACTTTGCCAAGCGCCAGGGAGCGAACTATCATGGCTACGTTTTGACTGGCTGTATTGCCTCCCTGGGCAGCAACCACTGATTGGAAAAAGGCAAGGACTGCCACTTGAACAAAAAGGTCTCCAAAATTGCTGATCACCCAGGAACCTATCAAGGCAGTGATTGTATTAAGCAGCAGCCATGGTAAGCGGCCTTTCAGTTGAAGGAATAATCTGCTATCAGGCTCCAGCGCACTATCTGAAACGCTGGCCAATCGGTAAATATCCTCAGTAGATTCATCCACTAACACGTCCAGGATATCGTCATGCGAAATGACACCAACCAGCTGATTTTGTAAATTCAAAACTGGTAATGCTTGCAAATCGTAATGTTTCATCACCCGTGCAGCTTCTTCCTGGTCCTGCATTGCCTGAACGCTGATGACGTTGGATTCCATGATATCGCTTATTATCTGACCAGGATCAGCACAAACCAGCTCACGCAAACCAATCACACCTAACAAACTTTTTTCTTTGTTTACAACGAATAAATAATAAGGGATATCATTTTCCAACCCAGTTGACCTCAAGTACTGGATAGCAGAATCAGCGGAATCCTCCTGCCCTAAAGTCAGGAAATCAGTGGTCATCCTGCCGCCAGCTGTTTCGTCGGCATACCTCAGCAGGGGTAAAACCTCTTCAGGTTCTTCCATCAATGAAATGGTTTTGCGAACATCCTGTCCACTGAGGTCGCCCAACAGATCAGCTGCCTCATCCGGATCCATATCATCAATAATATCGGCCAGGAAGGGAAGGGGGAGGTTTCGGGCTGCTGTTAGCGTTTGTTTATCGTCAAGCTCATCGAAAATATCTGCAATTTCGGGAATTTCCATCTGTTCCAGGAGTACTTCTTGTTGATCGGTCTTTAAACCGTAAAACAATTTCGCCTGGTCTGCAGGGTGCAATTCGCGAAATATTTCCAGAATAGTTTCAAAATCCTGGTTTTCAAACAAGGATTCAAGCAGCTTTAAGGTTTCGGGGGCGTTTCTATCGTAATTGCTCATTGGTTAATTCCCTACCTTAAGTTAAAAACCGGCAGCACTGATAAAACAGGATCTGCCAGCTTCCTATTGAGTTTTCGCAGATTCTTTACTTAATTTGTCAGGAGAACAATTTCAACCCCTTGTTCTCGAAGCCATGATAAAGATTCTTCAATTTCTGGCGCCCTTCCTGATAATTGAATATCAATCCAACCTTGGTCTGGGGCAACATTCGCCCGCAGGATATTAACTGTAAAAGAAAATCGTCTCATTAATTTATTAATGATCGGTTCGTCATGCAAGCTAGATGGAAAGATCAACCGAACTGATTGGCTTACCATAACGTTTCCTTTTCAGTTAATTCATTTTAACATGAAAGAAAGAACTCTGCTGTAGGTAGGAGATCTGGAAGGGAGGGTTCTTTTAATTCGTATTGCTGGCAAGCTGGCCGCAGCCAGCCTGGATATCTATCCCCCGGCGGAGTCGAATAGTGCAGGGAATTCCTGCTGCTTCAATTATTTTCTGAAATCTTCTGGCATTTTGATCCATGGCAGGCTTGCCTGGATAGTGATCCACTGGGTTAAGTTGGATCAGGTTGACATGGAATAACTTGCCTTTGATCAGATTAACTAGCTTTCGGGCTTGTTCATCTGTATCATTTACCCCATCGATCAAAGCCCATTCGATTGTAATTCGCCTGCCATTCTTTTCCAGGTAAACGTCACAGGCTGTCATCAATGCGGAAATGTTGTATTTGCTATTGATCGGAACAATCTTTGACCGCAATTGATCATCCGCTGCATGTAATGAGATAGCCAGGTTCACCTGGGATCTTTCTTCTGTAAGTTTCTTGATTCCCGGCACAATACCAACCGTAGAGATGGTAAATCTCCTTTTCCCCATTCCAAATCCGTTAGGATCGTTTAGAATCACAATCGCTTCCCTTACGGCCTGGTAATTATGGAGTGGTTCACCCATGCCCATAAAGACCACATTTGTCAACCTATTATCATTGGATGATAAGATCGCCGCGGATTTAATTACCTGCTCAACAATCTCTCCTGATGTTAAATTGCGAACGAAACCCATATTCCCGGTCGCGCAGAACTTACACCCCAATGCACAGCCAACCTGACTAGAAATACAAACTGTATTTCGATCACGATATGCCATCAGTACCGTTTCTATTGCTGACCCATCTTCCAGACTGTAAAGATATTTACGGGTCTGTCCGTCTGTTGAAGAGAGTTCCTTCTCAAGAGTTAAACCGCCAAGATTGAATTGGCTGGAGATCTGATCCCGAAGGGATAGGGGCAGGTTGCTGAAATCAGCTAAATCGGTCCATAGATTCTGATAAATACCCTGCCAGACCTGTTTGGCACGAAATGTGGGCTGATTGAGATCCTGAAGGAGCTCTCTTAACTCTTCAAACTTGAAATCGTATAAGTTAGCGTTCATAGTTTATAAGTTTTCTAGTATATCCTGGGCTGTATCGGCGATCATATCTGGTTTCTGCTGCCATTTCTGCACGCCATCCCGGGAAGTGATGCCCGTTAGAACCAGGCCAGTTCTTATTCCCATGCGTTGTGCTCCAAGAATATCCGTTTCAAGCCGATCACCAATCATCAATGCCTCATCTGGAAGAGATCCGGACCTGTCCAAAGCCAGTTGATAGAGATGTTTTTCCGGTTTTCCGATCATTACAGGAGCTGTGCCGGAAGCAGATTCAATGGGGCTGATGATCGAACCTGCACCTGGTGCAATACCGCCTGCGTAAGGAAAAGTCTTATCAGGATTGGTTCCTACGAATAACACACCTTCCCGGATATATTTCGAAGCCAAATATATCTTCTCGTAGGTAAGTTTTAGATCAAGTCCTACCACAACCGCAGCAGGTTGATCTGTTCCCGATTCCTCAATGATATTAAAACTATACCTGGATATGGTCTCCTTGAGGCCATCCTCTCCAACCACATAAACAGGAGATTCTCCTTGGATATGATCTCTCAAATAACTGGCTGTTGCTTCAGCGCTGGTTATGATCTGAAAAGGAGAAATGTCAACACCAAAACCACTCAACTTTTCCAGATAGCCTTCTATCGTTTGGGTTGAATTATTCGTTACGCAAAAAGCCTGGCACCCGAGTTGATGAATCTTTTCGAACAAAACCTGAATATCAATAACTGGTTCATACCCGCGCCAGAGCACACCATCCATATCCAGCAGGATGGTTTTTAGTTGAGGATATTTATTTTCTGACATAATAACAACCAGAAAGAAAAAGCCCGGTATTGAACCGGGCTTAGATTTGAGAATTTATTTCTTTTCACTTTCGTCTTCAAGGCCGGTTTTGAACTCCTTAACCGCTGCTAGGATCGAGTCTTTGGAGGGTTCCATGACCTTGTCAACCAGGCCGTATTCAACAGCTTCCTGGGCTGTTAACCAGTAATCCCGATCAGTGTCCTCTTTAACCTTTTCAACTGGCTGACCGGTGTGGTGGGAAAGGATGCCATTCAGTTTATCTCGCAAGCGCAAGATCTCATTAGCCTGGATCTCAATATCGGTCGCCTGGCCCTGGGCCCCTCCCAGCGGTTGATGCAAGTGGATGGTAGAGTGGGGCAGAGCAAAACGCTGTCCTGTTGTTCCAGCTGTTAGCAAAATGGTCCCAAAGGAAGCAGTTACGCCTATAGCAAGTGTATTCACCGGATTCGAGATCATCTGCATAGTGTCATAAATCGCCAAACCTGCATAGATCACACCCCCTGGAGAGTTAATATACATTTGGATCGGAGCTTCAGAATCCTCATTACTCAAATAAAGAAGCTGGGCAACGATCAAATTAGCAGTTTGGTCTGTGATCTGCGTTCCAACAAAAATAATCCTGTTTTTCAGCAGCAGGGAGTAAATATCATAAGCTCGTTCCATCTGGCCGGATTTTTCGATCACCATCGGGATAAGCGCCTGGGTATTAGTCATTTGCATCATACCTCCTTAAGGCTGATGTAGTATCAGGAAGGTTATTCCTGGTCTTCGTTCTCTGATTTTTCTTCTTTGGCATCATGAGCATTTTCTGCATCTATTTCAGCGGAGGATTCTTCTTTTGGCTCTTCTTCGACTACTTCCTCTTCTGGTTCTTCCTTTTTTAGGAAGTCAGTGATGTCTTCACCCTGTGCAATGGCCATCAGGAAATCAAGGGTTTTCCGGGTGATGATCTGCGAGCTGACCCGATTTAAAAGGGCAACCGAATCACCGCTCTGCATATATTCCGCTCGTCCTTTATCATCATCGGCGAAATGACCATCAAGAATGGACTTGAATTCATCTGTGATATCCTGCGTATCGATATCCAGGTCCTCAGATTCAGATATGTTACCTATCACCAAGCCATGAGTTATGCGTTTCTCAGCATTGGGTTTGATCTGCTCTCGAAGTCCTTCTTCCTCAAGGTCCTGGATCTTCAGGTACATCTCCAGATCCATGCCCTGGGCTTTCAGCCTTGATTCCAATTCCCGGACTTCACCTTCAATTTCGTTATCTACCATCTGGGGCGGGAATTTCACTTCAGCGTCTTCCAAGATTTTGTCAAGAATACTGTTTACATAAGTATTCTCATCTTCAATTTCCTGCTGGGCAGATAATTCTTCCAGGATTTGTTCACGCAATTCATCAACAGATTCCAGCTCGCTGACTGTCTTCACAAAAGCATCGTCCAGTTTAGGGAGCACCCGCTCGCGGATCCCTTCAACCTGCACAGTATAAAGTACCTCTTTGCCGCGATAATCCTCATCGACAGTTTCATCATCGGGGAACTCGTAATTCAATTTCAGTGCATCGCCACTGGAAACACCCAAGAGCTGACGGGAAAATCCAGGAAAAGGCCATTCTTTATTTTCATCATCTTTTTTGCCTTTGATCATAACCGGGAGTGGTTGATTTCTCAGTAAAAAACTTTCCTCATTTTCAGGATCACTTTCCGCTGCTCTAGCATCAAGTGAAGTATCCACAAGATTTCCTTCTTCGGCTGGATGTTCTACTGGTTCGATCGATGCCTGTTGGGATAGCATCCTATCCAGAATCTTATCCACTTCCTCATCAGCAACTTCGGCTTTCTCAAATGGCAGCCTGATCTCGCGATATTCTCCTAAATTCACCTCAGGCTGAAGGGGAATATAGAACACGAATGTCGGGGGCTCCAAAGTCTTAATCTCTTTGACCTGACCTGGACCATAAGGTTCCCGATCGATCTCCTCAATGATCTTTGGATAAACTTCATCCAGGAAATGATCCAACGCATGATCAATTATGGCAGCTTCACCAAAGTGAGTGACGACACGCTGGTAGGGTGCTTTACCTGGCCTGAATCCGGGGATATTCTTCCCCTTTGACATCTCCTTTGCAGCAAGATGTTTAGCTTTTTCAAAAACATCCTGTTCCGCTTCGACTGTCACTTCTAGCTGATGATCTTCAAGATAAGTTTGTTCAATTTTCAACTGTTTCCTCTCAATCTATAATAAACATTCAAAAAGGGCCAGTCGCAAAGGCCCCAGGGTTCATGTTATCTTCTGCTGAATGGGGAAGGTGGGGGTCGAACCCACACGCCTTGCGGCACATGATCCTAAGTCATGCCTGTCTGCCAATTCCAGCACTTCCCCTAGTGGATTATGCGGGGAAATTATAAGCTACAGCCTCTAGGTCGTCAATAAATCAACTATAATAGTTTTATTAATCGCTGGTAATCAACAGGAGCAGCTTTAGTTATGTTTGACCATTTTGGCATCCTTGCACCCGTATATGAAAAATATATCAAGCCAAAATACCCCGAAAAGCTGGCTGAGTTAACCCAACTTCCAATACAAGGCAGTTTGCTGGATGTGGGTGGCGGAACCGGTAGAGTATCCCAGTTCTTTCTCGAAGATGTCAGTAGGATATATCTAGCTGATCTTTCACATAAAATGCTGGTTGAAAGCCTGTCAAAAAATGGCCTCAAACCGGCCTGTTCCCATTCTGAGTTCCTGCCGTTTCCTGACGAGAAATTTGAGCGAATCATCATGATAGATACCTTGCATCATGTCTGTGATCAACAGCAAACCATAAACGAATTATGGCGTGTGTTAAAACCGGGGGGCAGGTTAATTATTGAAGAACCGGACATCCACCACTGGGCCGTTAAATTAGTGGCTCTCGGGGAGAAATTAGCCTTGATGCGCTCACATTTCCTTGATTCGGTTGAAATTTTAGAGCTTTTTGCTGATTTCCCGGGGGACAAAAAAACCATCCAGGAAGGGCACAATACCTGGGTAATGATTAATAAATAAGCCGGATCATTCTAAAAATTAATCCGATCCAGCAAAAGCTATTCAGTTGCAGGAACTTAACCAAATGGGGGTTTCTTTCTACTAAAGTTTTGCCTTTAATTTTAGAAGTACTACTAGATTATCCTTTTCATGGAAGAGCATGTTAATCTGGTTTGATTGTAAGAAAATCTGGCAATCATAGAGGCCTATTTTTCCAAAAACATGGTACATTAATTCAGACAATAAATGTTATTAATTATGGGAAAATAGAATGAAATTGCTTGAAGAACGCAAGAAGATCCTTGAAATCAGCCAAAAACTCTTAGACGCTGGCGTGATCCACAACGGACAGGGGAATGTCAGCATGTACAATCGTGAATGCGGTTTAGTAGCGATCACTCCCAGTGCTGTTCCTTACGAAGAGCGGGAACTTGAAGATATCTGTGTTGTTGATCTGGACGGAAATATTGTGGAAGGGAAATGGAAATCCACCAGTGAAACCTCGATGCACCTGATCTATTATAAAAAACGCACGGATGTGACATCCGTGATTCATACTCATGCCCCCAAGGCTACAGTCTTTGGGGTAATCGGTTTCGAACCATTGCCGATGGTATTGACTGAAGCCGCAATTGGAATTGGGGGGGAGGTGCCCATCGCACCCTATGCCAGACCAGGCACACAAGAACTAGCGGAAGTAACCTGCAAAGCTGTTGGTGAGGGAAACGCCGCCATAATGGCCCATCATGGATTAATTACAGTTGGACCAACAATAGAGTTGGCTTTTATCGCCACCGTTTCCATTGAGTCTACAGCGAATACAGTCCTTATGGCCCGTTCCATGGGGATGGATCCAATCGTCTTGCCTGACGATGAAGTCAAAATATTGCGTGGATTGTGATGGGATACAAACCGCGCCAAGCGTAATTTGCTCCGCATCACTCCTTTGACACAAGGTCCTGATTCCTCTGATATTCCCAGGGAATTTCAGGTTCTTGTTTTAAAGGACCTCCTTCTTTTCTGTTGTTCGGCGCACCAGAAGGAAGTAAAGGGGGATGATAGGAGAAAAAGCCAAGACAACGATAAGGTACGATATCGGGTTATGGCTCCATGCTCCTGCTGGCAGAGTGCCAACCAAATATACGACAGCCGAGGAAAGGGCAATAGTTAGCGAGATGATCCCAACCAGCGGCTTGAAGCTTTTCTTTATTAGAAAAGAATATGAGAAAATGATCCCCAAGCAGGCCGCGACCACATCAGCTGCTGCCATGCCCATCAAAAAGGGTAACACCGCGGGGTCCCATCCTCCAGGCGGGGGAGAGGCAGGAAATGGCACCCTTCCAGTTTTCATCAGGATCAGGCCGGCCCTACCTAGAAAGAATATATGCATCGTCTGCAGGAAACCGTAGTAACCAGCCAGATATCTTGACCACTTGTTATCTTTAATCCTGCTCATTTCCTCACCTCCTGATAACAAAAAACGACCAGCTGTCCATTGCCATCTGGTCGTTTTAAGGTTCTTCTTTTATTAAGATTATTATTTATCAGCCGCCAAAATTGGATAGAACAGCGCCTACGCCTGCCGTTCCAACACCGATCACACTTGTGACAATAGCTGTAATAATCAATATCGCTAACCAACCCAAGACAACTGTGACCAGGGTCTCTGTCGTATCCAGATCAAGGGCTTCCTGAACACCAAAAAAGCCGGCCACCAGAGCCCAAATACCTCCAGCCAAACTGATCAACCATCCAATACAGGGGATGAATCCCAATAAGGTCAGGAGCCTGGGAGCGCTGGCGTATCCAAGAACCCGCAATAATTCACCCGGATCCGCATCTCCTTTGAACATATTTGTGCCTACGAAATGGGTCACATAAGCCCAAATATAGTAGTTCGCTACACCAAGTCCTGAAGTTACCAACAGGGCCAGGATCGCCCGGCCGAAACTCTGCGCCATCAAGCTGCTGATAAATGCTCCAATACCTCCGATCACCGAGACAATAATCACAATCGTCAAAGCTTCCTGATTCAGGCTGGTATCCGCTTCAGCTTCTTTATAGAATTCGCGGTCCAACATAATAGCCCGCATAATTCGGTTGATCATATCGCTCATGAATCCTCCAATTTTCTTATTAGATAGTTTTTTATCTGATTAGTTTACTCCGGTCTGAATAATGAAGCAAGGAGTTTCTGTCGTTAATCTATGATCTTCCAACCTCGCTCTAGAGCCAGTTGCCTCAAAGTTTTATCCGGGTATACCGCAATGGATTCAGCTGCATCTTCCAGCAGAGGAATATCAGCAAAAGTATCACCCAGAGCAATATCTATCTGCTGAGTTCCGATCATGGCTCGCAATCTCTCTAGTTTGACCTCTCTTGATGTAAGTTTTTTTGCCAATTCAATACCATAATCGGTCATAACAACCGGAGTACCGATCCCATAAGTATTTTCTGCCCCAATCTTGGCTGCAAATTTCTGGACAGCAGGTTCATAGGCCGCGCTGATAAGGATTATCTTCGCACCTCTCTGATGATAATCCTTCAATAATTCTACAGCCTCAGTTCTCTTCTTCAGCCAAAGTTCATCATCCACAACAGAATCCATAACAAGGTTCAGGACCTCCTGTGTGGGTTCACTGATCAATTTCAACACCCGGCGCATATTGACATCTCCCCAGGTATCAACCTTTTTCAGACCAAGTTTTACCTGCATATAAGAGATAAATAGGCCCAGGATGAAACCCGCTGGATAGGATTCCGGTTGGTTCTTTTTCACCCAGCGCGCCACTGCCAGGATAGGGGAACCGGTTGTCAACGTGCCATTTAGATCAGAGGCTATAAGCATAACCGGCCTTGTATTGCGTATAGTATTCCATAAATCATCTTAATTATCCTATCTACTAGAGCGGGGGTGTTATTAATTGAGAATCACGACCTTGTATATTCTTGATGTATCCTGGCCATCCAATCAGAAATGGGGATATCCTGGGGACACTTTTCTTCACATTCACGACAAATAACACATAGATCGGCTTTGTTCTCTGCCGGAACCCACAACTGATAATCAGTTTTTGCCGATTCCACTTTATCGTACATGATCCCATCATTGTATATTTTCAGAATACGGGGTATATCAATACCTTCCGGGCAGGGAATACAATAACCGCAATTTGTGCAGGGGATTAATTGGAATCCCTCATAGGTTTTTTTGGCCATCGCCACCAGATCCATTTCAGCGCTTGTAAGACTTCCTATACCGGATCTCGAGGCACTGGCGATATTCTCCTGGACCTGCTGCATGGTGCTCATTCCACTCAAAATCAGGGATATTTCTGGTTGGTTCCAGAGCCACTGAAGCGACCATTCAGCAGCAGAGCGGTTAACCTCAGCCTGATCCCAGATATCCTGGACAAGTTGGGGCGGGTTAATTAACCTGCCGCCTCTGAGCGGTTCCATAATCACTACACCCATACCTCTGGCAGCTGCATACTGCAATCCCTTCTTACCGGCTTGAAAATCTACATCCATGAAATTATGCTGGATCAGGCAAAAATCCCACTCTTGATAGGCATCAACGATCATCTTGAAGATCGGATACTCATCATGAAACGAAAAACCAATATTTTTTATCCTGCCATCTGCTTTCGCTTTCTCTACCCAGTCCAAAACGCCAAATTCATCTATGGTCTCCCAAAGCTTCTCATTCAACGCGTGAAGAAGGTAAAAATCGATCTGGTCAGTTCTAAGACGATCCAACTGTTCATTTAGGTAGAAATCAAAGTCAGCGCTTTTTTCAATTTTCCAACTGGGCAGTTTTGTGGCTAACTTGACTTTCTCGCGGTATCGGCCTTCCAGAATCTTTCCTACAAAACTCTCACTGGTGCCGCCATGATAAGGATAGGCGGTATCTATATAATTAACACCCTCATCTATTGCGTGTAAAAGCATCTCTGCAGCAGGTTTTTCGTCTATCTGGCTGGTATTGCCATCGATGACTGGAAATCGCATACAGCCAAATCCCAGAGCGGAGCCCTGCCAGTCCAAATTTCCAAATCTTCTAAATTTCATAGACAATATTCCCCTCATTCCTCAAATATATCGTAATATCCTTTATCCAATTCATCATCACTTAGGTGGGCATACCGCTGAGTAACCTGAATGTTCTTATGCCTGGCCAGCTTCTGGGCCAGTTTAATATTTCCACCCGAGCCTTGGAGGACCTCTGTTACGAAAAAATGCCGGAAAGAATGGGGCGTGATCGTTCCTTCCGCCTCATCTCCTAAAGCCTCCCGGACACGCTGTGTGATGATATTCCTCCCCGTTGTAGTACTGATAGGCTCTACTCGGTCTCCAGCACCCAAATCATGCCTGGCGAATAGGGGCAATGAAGTGAGTGATCGACCATAAGCACCATCGATTTCAGCCCTGGTATTAATATAATCCCTCAATGCGGTCAAAGCCCGGGTGGAAAACCGCACCACGGCTTCCTGGTTGCCTTTCCCAATGATAACAGCCTTTCCTTCCTGCCAATCTAGGTCTCCTCGGCGTAAATTGCAGGCTTCGTGGACCCGTAAGCCGGTATCTGCCAGGGTTAAGATAAAAGCCCGGTCCCTCAACAGCTGCAAACGCTTTCTTTTTTTCTCAACAGGAACCATATTTAGTGATTTCGCATAGATCAATACTTTTAGGATGTCTTCCTTTGGAAACTGGGGCAGACGCTGACCAGCTCGCCTTGAACGACGTTTTATAAGCATTCTAAGGCGCGGCAGGTTGATATCCGCCAGTTTTTCAGCGGCCAGGTACTCATAAAACCCCGCAGCAGCTGTAATATAGAGCTGTTCAGTGTTGGGTGAGTATGATTTGAGATCAGAGGCGAAATCAGCGATAAAACTCTCTGTAAGCCTGTCTACTGGATCATGCTCCGGATCTCCGCCATGTTTTACCCACGATCCAAGGAAAGAGCGCATGGCATTTGTGTAGGTGCGGGCAGTATTCTCGCTGCGCGATAACCCAACACTATCCAGGTATTCTTGAACGGTTAGAAGCAGGGTGAAAGAAGTGCTTTTTGCCGAAATAGGGCGATCCTCCCTCAAATTCCTTATGCTTACGATAATAATACTTATCACAACCATAAGGATTTTAATGGTTTATTAGCTTTTCGTCAAGCCCCTCCTTAAATCATCTGTCCACTAATTCTATTTATCCAGGATCATACAGCAGCTACATGAATGCCCTGCTTTTAAACAATATATCTCTGCTAACTACCCAACAGTGAAAACAAACGAGATTAGAACATATGTGCTATACTATTCTTATGAGTGATATTGAGCGCCTTGAATTGCTCACCAATCAAATGCACCTGGAACCAGCTGAAGATTGCCACTTGAATCCCTTACCTGCTGGAGGACGTGAGGCTATTACTGTAAAAAACGCTATTATGCCTAACGGACGCAAGATCAAGCTCTTGAAGACGCTATTGAGTTCCTACTGCGAGAATAACTGCCGCTACTGCCCTTTTCGGGCCCAGCGCGACATGGCTAGGGCTGCATTCACCCCGGATGAGTTTGCCCGTCTCTTTGACTCCCTTTATAAAAGTGGATTCGTGGAAGGTATATTCCTCAGCTCAAGCATTTATGATGGCGCAATCAAAACTCAGGACCAACTCCTTGATACAGCTGCCATTTTGCGGGATAGATATCAATTTAAGGGTTATTTGCACTTGAAGATCATGCCAGGAGCAGAGCGAGCCCAGGTCGAGCGTGCAATGCTGCTGGCCGATCGCCTTTCTGTAAACCTTGAAGCTCCCCATTCTGAAGCCCTGGCTGTTCTCGCTCCCCAGAAGGACCTGCAATCTGATCTGCTCGCTCCACTTAAATGGATCCAGGAGATCCGTAGTAACAAATCTCCGACACGAGCCTGGAAAGGCAAATGGCCCTCTTCTACAACCCAGTTCGTGGTTGGTGCTGCAGAAGAAACCGACCTGGACATCCTCTCTACGACCGCTTATTTATTTAAGAACAGCGGTATTACCCGGGCTTATTATTCCAGCTTTAATCCAATACAAGGTACTCCCCTGGAAAATAAACAACCCTCCCCTGCTCTCAGGGAATTCCGTCTGTACCAGGCATTTTTTTTACTTCGGGATTATGGGTTTACATTGGAAGATCTAAATTATCATAATTCAGGGAATCTTTTACTGAACAAAGATCCCAAAACCTCCTGGGCGGATCAACATCTCTTACATCAACCTCTGGAGATCAATATTGCCCCCAGAGAACAGCTGCTCCGGGTCCCAGGACTCGGGCCAAAAAGAGTTGAGAATATCCTCAGTTTACGGCGGGTTGAGAGGTTGAATTCTTATAACAAGCTGAAAAAACTCAGATTGATCACCGAGAAAACCGCTCCCTACATCCTTTTAAATGGTAAGTCCCCTTCCCGCCAACTAAGATTATTTTGAGATAACCCTACCAGGCAGGATCTCTGAACTCCTGGATCTCTATTTTATAGCCGTCTGGATCAGCAAAGAAAAAGTGGTAGATCTTATATTTGTGATTGATCTTGGGGGGCTCCGGAATTTTCACCCCGCAATCAATCAGATATTCATACCATTCATCTACTGAAGAAGAAACCAGGGTTATGATAAAGTTGCTAGCAGGCTTTGGATTATCAGTACCAGCACAATATCCCAATAATCCCCCACCCTCCTTACTCGTTTCCACTATCCTGCATGTTCCCTGGTCCAGGCGAAGAGGGAAACCCATAATCTTCTCGTAAAATTTCATTGATTCGCTCAAGTCTGATACATAGATGAATGTGATCATTTGGTCAAAATCTAAACTTTCCATATTCGCTCCCGTAATTCTATCTTCGCTCAAATGTAACATCAGGGATTCCAATCCGTCTATCATAAACCGGATAATAAATAAAAAGGCCCTGCATATGATATACAGGACCTTTTTCACCTAATTTTATCCAAATTTGGATCACTCAGGCCAATTTCCAGCTTGAAATTCATCAAGCAAGGATTTAATAGAACCAGGTTCTTTTTCCAGCCAAACGAATCCTTCCCAATCAGGAATATACAGGGAATCTTTTGGTATTCTCCCAAATCGTACATCTTCGAAATCCGTTTGGGCAGCAAGGCATAAAAACTGGCTTAGTTCCGCCAGATGCATATCAGTCAGGACATTCCCTTTATACAATCCAATCAATTCTGGGATCTTAGGTATAGTAGATAAGCTGAAGATCTGTTTAAATAACCCTTTCATTATGATCGCATGTCTGTCTACTCGATCTACTGAGTTTTTAGGATCGCGATAGCGTGCATACAGAAGTGCGTCCTGTCCTGAGAAGAAATAACCTCCTACAAGCACTTTGGGCTGGTTGGGCTGCTGAAACGAATAAACTGGAGCCGGATTGTAGACTTCTATACCACCTAGCGCATCAACTACATCCCTGAAGGTCCTCATGTTCAAAACGATGTAATGGTCGATCTCCAGACCCCAGTTATATTTCATGGTTTCAGCCATTAATCCAGCGCCGTATCCTTCGCCTGAATAATATCCCATGCCTTCAGTGCCAAAAAAGTAGGCCTGATTGAGTTTCCCATGTGTTCTGCCGTCATCCTCAGTGACATCTGGGATTACCACCCACAGATCTCTCGGAAATCCAATCACGCTCACTTCCTGATTTTGGAAATCAACCCTCAATACCATTGAAGAGTCCCCCAGGCCATATAGGTATCCTACACTTCTGGTATCAGTACCAATAACCAGAACATATATAACCTCATTCGGTCCATTACATATCCCGTCGCCCTGCCCCATTGCTTGGGCAGGTTTGACATTGAACGTAGAGAGAAATAAACCAGCAATCAACATCGCGTAAACTAATCGTTTCATAAAGTTCACTCCCCTACTCCTGCAAGGGATAAATTTATAAACTCATTTAACAATACCAGCGGGTCTCGGACCTGTCCTGGCTGGATGAGTTCAAAACCATGATTCTCAATGTAGCCATAATCCACAGCGACCAGGCCCGGAAAATCAGAGCACGTCTCAACCGAAGCATCGTCTCTCAATCCAAATAAACAGTAAAGCGGCAAGGACGGTTCTGAGCCGATCAGCTGATTGGCTAATTCTTCATATGGAATAGTTAATAGGGAGGCTGGTGATAAAGAGAAGCTCCCTTTACATGAACCAAATCCAACCTGATTCATCCAGGCGCAGGCATATAAAGCACCATCAGCGCCAATGGAAGCACCAGCTGTTATGATCCTGTCCTTATCAACTCCCTGAAGCTGGGCCGCCTTTAACATGGCTGCTTCCAGATCCAGCAGCCATTCTCCCGGCGAATAGGATTGGCAGCTTCCCTGGCAATCCCTCAGTGTAAAAACAAATACTCCCAATGGTCCTTCCATTTGTAGTTCGGGAAACCAATCAGAAGATTTCCATGACCGGTTATAGTCCGGTATTCTTTCCAACTGTCCCCGATCCTGCAGCCATAATGCGATCTGTTCCCATTCCGCCATATCTCCCCTTGCCCAGTGGACCAGAACAATAAGCGGCGCAGGGTTGTCTGCAGCTGGATAATATAGCCCATCCAGT